>SAMEA104315420__coassemble_108_pt1 | contig 108549 bp, 92 predicted proteins | sample SAMEA104315420__metabat2_low_PE_006 | metagenome-assembled genome bin SAMEA104315420 (sample SAMEA104315420) | gut metagenome | biome: Monkey gut; feature: monkey-associated habitat; material: faeces | place: China | collected 2013 | reverse complement strand
AGAACAGAACTGGTGGCATAAGAATTTTTGTGTCTACTAACTATTGACTACTTCAATATAAATGTCCCGGGCATGTTTTATGTACGAAAAAAATCCCTCGGAAGTTTTTACTCCCGAGGGACAATTTTTTATTGCTTAGTAGCTACTCTTCTTTGCGGTGCTGTTGCTCATTGCGAGTCTCTGCTTGAAGGTTTTGAGGAAGTCCTTGACTGCCTTATCGATATTCTTGTCCTTCTTGTTGAGCTTGTACTCGTCGGAGCCTTCAAGCTCGTCAAGCTGCTTCTCAAAGTCCTCGCTGGCCTTTGCGGAGCGAATGGCGCTCTTCCAAGCGTAGTCACTGCCCGAATAGTACATGATGTGGTAGCCGTACTCGGACTCGACAATGCCGGTGTCGCCGACCTTTCTGCTGCTGTCGGTAGCCCAGTTGCGGAAGGACTCAACATAGTTGGCGCTTGAGGTGATGCCGCTTATAAGTCCGCCGTCAGCGGCGCTTCCGGTATCCTTGGACTTTTCTTTTGCGAGAGCTGCAAAGGAATCTTCGGTCTTAGCTCCGCTCTGCCACTCCTTGTAGATCTTGTCGGCGGAAGCCTTTGCGGCCTTCTTCTGCTCGTCGGTTGCCTCGGAGGACGAGCTTGCATTGTCGGTGAACGAGATGAGAATATGTCTTACGTTCGAGGCCATGGGAGCGTAGCTGCCCTTGTTGATATAGAGGATAACATATGAGCTCACGTTGCCGTCGCTGCCGACTTCAAAGAGCTTGACATCTCCTGCTTTTCTCGCGCTGTCAAACGCCCACTTTGCGGCGTCCTCGGAGACATAGGAGGTGATGGTTGACTTTGCGGCCTCGTTGAGGGCGGTTGCGGACTCCGCGTCATAGTTTTCGGTGGAGCTGTTCTTTTTCTTTGCCTGCTCAAGGAAAGCTTTTTCGCTGGTGCAGGCTTTGAGAGCGGCTTCAGCCTCAGCCTTGACCTTCGCCGCGGCGGCCTTCTGGCGGGCGGCAAGCTGCTCCGAGGTCTCGCCGTCCTTTGCGGTGAGAGTCTCTATTGCGAACGAAAGGGTTCTTGCATCAACTGCGTTATATGCGCTGTGATCCTTGTCGTAGACAGCCTTTATGTCGGCGGCGCTGTAAGAATCGGTGAGCTTCTTTGAGGTGTCGCTCTGGTATCTCGAAACGATATTTTGCATCTCGAGCTGCTTGCGCAGGAACTTCTCGTTTATACCCTTGCCGTAGCTCGCCTTGAGGTAGGCGTTGAGAGAGTATTTGTTCTCTGCGGCGGTGTTTCTGAGCTCCTCGACCTGATCGTCAATTGACTTCTGCTCGTCGTCTGTGAGCTTGTAGCCTGCCTTGATAGCTTCGGCATAGAGAATCTTGTAGGTCTGGAGGGCGGAGATGGTCTCATTCTTGAGATAATCGGAAAGAAGCATTTCTTTTCCGTCGGCATCGGTGCCGTAGTTCTGCTCATCCGGCGACTTTGTCGGGTCAATGCCGATGTTCATGCCGTACCTTGCGTACTGCTGAGCGTATGAGTAGATATTGTTGAGATACTGGCTGTAGTAATATGTAAACTCAACTTCCGAAACGCGGATATCGTCGCCCAAAGAGAACACGGTTGTATTCTTCTTGATAGCGGCCGTATCGTCGAGAACCTTCCAAACGATTCCGCCTGCAACTACGACGGCAAGAACGATAGCTACTACCATTTTGACTATCTTTGCCGCTGCCTTGCTCTTCTCGCTCTTCTTTTGACTCTTTTTCGCAGACTGAGCGAGGCGGGCCTTTCTGTCGTCACGGTATGACTCGGCAGAAGTCCGCTGAGTGTCTTTGTTTGCCATTCTTTTTCATCCTTTTCTTTGTTAAGGTTGATTTGACCTGACGGTCTATAACATTCTTATTCTATACTATTTTATTAGTTTTGACAAGCCGAATTTGCAAGTTTTATAGTTAGTTCATAATCAAATCACAGCTCGCCGTTAAGAAATGCGTCTTTGAACCACACATTCCTGACTTCAAACTGCTTGCCGTTGAGATAGTTGAGCGACTGCGCATCGGTGACAAAGTCGAATTTCAGCTTGTATGAATACAGAAATTGCTTTTTATATCCGCTCTCCTTGTTCATGGAGTTGCGCCCGTATTTTCCGTCGCCGAGCAGGGGATGACCTATCGACGCAAAATGAGCTCTTATCTGGTGTGTGCGCCCCGTCAGCAGTTCGACCTCAACGAGGCTCATATTTTTATTTTCCGCGAGCACGCGGTATTTTGTTTTTATTTCTTTAGAACCGTCTGTCTGACGGGTGAATACTTTGACAAGATTCTTCTTTTCGTCTTTTATCAGCCAGCCGTGCAGAATGCCTTCTTTTTCCTTCAATGTTCCGTGGACAACACAGAGGTAGAATTTCTTTATTTCTCTGTCCTTGAGCTTCTGGTTCATGATTCTCAGGGCTTCCGCGTTCTTTGCGGCCATGACTATTCCGCCCGTGTTGCGGTCGATTCTGTTTATTAGAGCCGGCGCAAAGGAGTTTTCGTCTGACGGGTCATATTCGCCCTTTTCGTAGAGATACCGCTTGATTCTGGTCAGCAGTGTGTCGTTGTATTCGCGTTCATCCGGGTGCGAGAGAAGTCCGACTTTTTTGTCGAGCAGCATTATATTCTCGTCTTCGTAAATGACCGTGAGATTAGTCGAAGCGTGCATGAAATCATATCTGTCGAACCGCTGCTCGAAAAATTCGTCGTTTATGTACATATCCACTTTGTCGCCCTCTTTCAGGCGCGTGGATATCTCGCACCGCTTACCGTTAAGTTTTATGCGCTTGAGTCTGATGTATTTGTACATCAGTGAATCGGGAAGATTCTGAACGGTCTTTTTTATGAATTTGTCAATGCGTTGATTGGCGTCGTTTTTTCCTATAGTAAAACTTTTCAATTGCCGTTCCTCCCGCCGGATGATTTTACGAATTTTATCGCGCCCATCGCCGCTTTTGCGCCCTCTCCGACGGCAACGCTTACTTGCAGCAGACCGCCCGTGCAGTCTCCGGCGGCGAAAAGCCCCGGCAGCCCGGTTGACATATCGACGCCGACCTTTATCGAGTTTCCATCAACGGGTGCGCCGACTTTCTTTGCAAGGTCGCTTGCGGCGGCGCTCCCGAGTGCGATAAACAGCCCGGAAACAGGCAGGCTTGAACCGTCTTTGAAATTAACTCCGCTGAGCCTGTTTTCGCCGTAAAGTGAATCTATCGGATCGGTTATGATTTTTATATTGCCGAAGTCTCCGTTCGGTTCGACGCCGTTTGTGAGCAGAGTAACACTTTCTGCGACTCCCGAAAGATTGCCTATCTCGTGCAGTGCATATGCGCCGTTTCCGAGCACTGCAACATCTTTTCCGCGATAGAAAAACGCATCGCAGACTGCGCAGTAGCTGACGCCTTTTCCCTCGAATTCTTTGATGCCGGGGATGTTCACGCTTTTTCTCGCCGAGCCGGTTGCGATTATAACGACGGGGGAGACAAAGTTATCCTCCGAGCACGATACGGTGTAATCGCCGTTCCAACCGAGCGAAAAAACCTCTTCTCTGAATATATCCGCCCCCAGCTCCTTTGCCTGCTCAACGCCGCGTTTTACAAGCTCTGCACCGGAAATTGCTCCCGTGCCGAAATAATTCTCTATCTTTTCCGCTTTTTCCAGCGCTCCGCCGTCCTTGCCGATAACGGCGCAGGTGAGCCCTGCGCGCTTTATATAGAGCGCCGCCGACAGTCCCGCGGGACCGCTGCCGATGATAGCTATATCGTAGTGCCTGTTCATATGTGCCTCCGATTAAAATAACATATGATGATTATAGCCTATTTTCAGTTTTATTAACAGCCTTGAAAGAAAAATTTTTTATTAACACGGATTTTGTAAATATACAGAAGTTTTTATATTATTAAGCTTGTACAAATTCGCTTTTCGTTGTATAATAAACTGATTAAAGATTTTTCGGAGGAGAACTGATTTGCCGCTTTCCAAAGACAGAAACATAGTTGTTCCGCAGGAGGAGCTCGACAGACAGATGGAGTTCTGCGGACTTGTACATACAGTGCTTGAAACGCGCCTTGACGGGCGTAGACCGCTCGCTTATGTCCACACTTTCGGCTGCCAGGGCAACGTTGCCGACAGTGAGAGACTCAAGGGGTTGCTTGAAAAAATGGGCTTCGGTTTCACCGAAGAGCCGGAAAACGCGGATATATCACTTTTTAACACCTGCGCCGTCCGCGAGCATGCCGAAGACAGACTCTTCGGAAATGTCGGTGCACTCAAGAAAATAAAAGAGAAGAATCCTGACTTCAAAATAATCCTCTGCGGATGCATGATGCAGCAGGAGAGAATAGCCGAAAAGATTCAGAAGAGCTATCCGTTTGTCGATATAGTTTTCGGCACTCATGCCGCACATAAATTCCCTGAGCTGCTTTACCGCGCTTTGTCTACCGGCAAGCGTGTATTTGATATCGAAAATTCCGACGGCGTTATCGCGGAGGATTTGCCTCTGCACAGAGACAGCACTTTTAAAGCGTGGCTGCCGATAATGTACGGGTGCAATAATTTCTGCACTTACTGCATAGTTCCCTATGTCCGCGGACGCGAGCGCAGCCGCAGCAGCGATATTATAATCAGCGAGGCGCGCGAGCTTGTCAGGAGCGGATATAAAGAGATAACCTTGCTCGGGCAGAATGTCAATTCCTACGGAAACGACCGCGAGGGCGAGATGAATTTTGCATCTCTTCTGCGCGAGATAAATAATATCGACGGCGATTTTATTATACGCTTTATGACCTCGCACCCGAAAGACTGCACGCACGAGCTGCTTGATACCATGGCTCAGTGCGAAAAGGTTGCGAAGCATCTGCATCTTCCTGTCCAGTGTGGAAACGACAGAGTGCTAAAAGCAATGAACCGCGGATATACGGCCGAAAAGTATCTCTCCCTGCTCGAATACGCCCGCAGCGTCATGCCGGAGCTTTCGGTGACGAGCGATATAATTGTCGGCTTCCCCGGCGAGACTTACGAAGAGTTTCTTGACACTGTGAAACTTATTGAAAAAGCGCAGTACACATCGCTTTATACTTTCATTTTCTCACCCCGCGAGGGCACCCGTGCCGCAAAGATGGACGACCCCGTTTCGCGAGAAGAAAAAGGCAAGTGGTTCTCGGAGCTCTGCGCCGCACAGGAGAAGATTGCGGCGGCGCGGACTTCCGCGATGGTCGGCAGGGAATACCGCGTTCTCTGCGAATCAAAAGCCAAGAAGGACGGCTATATATCGGGCAGAACGCAGGGGAATATAATAATTGAGTTTCCGGCGGACGAGTCGGTTATAGGCTCATTCAGAACAGTCAGAGTGACCGAAGCTCTGATATGGATGCTCAAAGGCGAACTTGCCGATTAAAAATGCTATATCTCCGCTTTGCGGATAATGATATAAGATAAAATTCAAGGAGTACAGTTATGGACATCATCAAACTTACAAGAGAACTCGGCGCAGCTATCCAGCAGGATGACAGATACGCAAAGTTCCAGGCGGCTCAGAAGGCAAATGAAGAGGACAAGGATCTCAACGACCTCATGGGCAAGATCCAGCTCGTTCATATGTCTTATCAGCATGAGGCAAGCAAGGAAGACACCAACGAGCAGAAGCTTGCTGCATACGAGACCGAGTTCAACGATCTCTACAAGAAGGTCATGGAGAACGAGCATATGCGCGACTACGAAGTTGCAAGAGCCGAGATAGATGAAATGATGCATTATATCACCGGCATCCTCGCTCTTTGCATCCAGGGCGAAGATCCCGCAACCTGCGAGCCCGAAGAAGAGCACCACCACTGCGGCGGAGACTGCTCCGGCTGCTCGGGCTGCTGATTATTGCATATCCTGCTCCGCGGGCAACACCCGCGGAGCCGAAAGCTTTTTATTTTGCGGCACAGCCGCTGAGAGGACGGTATCGGAATGGCAGAGCTTTCTCCGATGATGAAACAGTATTTTGAAACAAAAAAGAAATATCCCGATACGATACTGATGTTCAGACTCGGTGATTTCTACGAGATGTTCTTTGACGATGCGGTAACTGCGTCGCGCGAACTCGAACTTGTGCTGACAGGCAGAGCCTGCGGGCAGGAGGAGCGCGCCCCGATGTGCGGAGTGCCGTTTCACAGTGCAGACAGCTATATGGCGCGCCTTGTTGCAAAAGGCTACAAAGTTGCCATATGCGAGCAGATGGAGGATCCCGCACTCGCAAAGGGTCTTGTCAAGCGCGAAGTCATCAGAGTTCTGACTCCCGGTACGGTCATTGAAAACAGCATGCTCAACGAGGGCAGAAACAATTTCCTCGCGAGCGTTTATTTTACGGGCGAGTCGGCGGGCGTCTGCTTCATAGATGTCTCGACGGGTTCTGTCAATCTGACTGAGCTTGCCGCTCCCGCACTTCCCGATAAGATAATCAACGAGATAGGCAGATTTATGCCCAGCGAGATAGTTTTCAACTCCGCATCTTCCTCTCTTACCAAGGTGTTCTCGTTCATTTCAAACAAGACCGAAGCTCTTGCACAGGAGCTCGGCGACAATTATTTCGACCCGCAGTCAAGTGCCGAAATAATACTCAGACATTTCAAAAAAGACAGTCTCTCCGAGCTTGAGCTTAACGAGACGGGCGCGGCAGTTCCGGCACTCGGAGCGGCGCTCAAATATCTCACCGAAGTTCAGCGCAACGATCTCGATAACATATCTTCGATATCGTTCTATTCTGAACTCAATTTCATGCGCCTCGATGTTGCGGCTCTGCGCAACCTCGAAATAGTCGAGACTCTCAGAAACCGCGAAAAACGCGGCTCTCTGCTCTGGGTGCTCGATAAAACCCGCACACCGATGGGCAAGCGAATGATCCGCGCGTGGCTCGAACGCCCGCTGCTCAGCATGGCGCGCATAACAAAGCGCCATAACGCCGTGGCAGAGCTTGTCTCTCAGCCTATGGCGAGACAGGAGCTCAGCGAAAGCATGTCGGGCATACATGACCTCGAGCGCCTTATAACAAGAATATCGTTCGGTACCGCCGGCGCAAAAGACCTGCGTGCGCTCGCGCTCGCGGCGTCGTGCCTGCCGGAGCTTAAAGAAAAAGTCTCGGTGCTCTCGTCCTCTCTGATGCAGGAGTGTGCCGAAAATATGGACACGCTTTCCGATATCCATGAGCTGATAGATGCCGCGATAGTTGAAGAGCCGCCGTTTTCCGTTCGCGAGGGCGGCATGATAAAGGACGGCTTCCATCCGGAGCTTGATTCTCTGCGCGATATAGTTTTAAACGGCAAGGATTATATTGCCGCCATTCAGCAGCAGGAGCAGGAAAAGACCGGAATAGCGAAACTTAAAATAGGATATAACAGGGTATTCGGCTACTACATAGAAGTGCCAAACGCTTATAAAGAGCTTGTACCCGATGAATATATAAGAAAACAGACTCTTGCAAATTGCGAGAGATTTATTACTCAGGAGCTAAAAGACCTCGAGGCAAAAGTCCTCGGAGCACAGGACAGAATAGTCAAGCTCGAATACGAGATTTTTGACGATATCAGAAAGCGCACCGGCGCAGAGCTTGCCAGAGTTCAGCGTACCGCTGCGGCAGTGGCGCAGCTCGATGTTCTCTGTTCATTTGCTCAGGCTGCGCTCGAAAATAACTATGTCTGCCCTCAGATGTCCGCAGAGCCGGTTATAAAGATAAACGAAGGACGCCATCCCGTTGTTGAAAAAATGCTCAACGGCGAACCGTTTGTCCCGAATGATACTATTCTCGACTGTGCCGACGACCGCTGTGCGATAATAACCGGTCCCAATATGGCAGGTAAGTCCACATATATGCGTCAGGTCGCACTCGTCTGCGTCATGGCGCAGGCAGGAAGCTTTGTTCCCGCCGCGAGCGCGGAGCTCGGAATAGTTGACAGCGTGTTTACTCGAATCGGCGCATCCGACGACCTTTCAGCCGGACAGTCGACGTTTATGGTCGAGATGAGCGAGGTTGCATCGATACTCAATAACGCAACTTCGAGAAGCCTTATAATTTTTGACGAGATAGGAAGAGGCACTTCCACTTTCGACGGCATGAGTATTGCGCGAGCCGTGCTCGAATATGCTGCGGACAAAAAGCGCATCGGTGCAAAGACCCTTTTCGCAACACATTATCATGAGTTGACTGAGCTCGAGGGTCAGATAGACGGTGTCAAGAACTACAATATAGCCGTCAAAAAACGCGGCGATGATATAACCTTCCTGCGCCGCATAGTGCGCGGCGGAGCGGACGGAAGCTACGGAATCGAGGTTGCAAAACTCGCCGGAGTTCCGAAGCCGGTCGTTGAGAGGGCGAAAAAAGTTCTCAAAGAACTCGAAGAGAGCGGACTCGTGCTCGTTCGCGACCGTGAACCGAGCACAGCTGTTGAACCCGACGCCGGGCAGATTTCGTTCGGTCAAAACAGTTCAAATGAGATAGTCGAAAAACTTAAAGTACTCGATGTCAACACGCTGACGCCGATAGAGGCAATGGGCGTGCTGTATGAGCTGACAAAGAGCGCAAAAGAAATATAACAGGAGGAAACCATGCCGAAGATAAAAGTCCTGCCAAAAGAAATAGCGGAGCTTATTGCCGCGGGCGAAGTTGTCGAAAGACCCGCGTCTGTTATAAAAGAGCTTATGGAGAACGCAATAGATGCGGGTTCTTCTTCGGTCACGGTTGAAATAAAAAACGGCGGAATAACTTATATCCGCGTAACCGATAACGGATGCGGAATAAGCCGTGATGATATACATACAGCGTTTATCAGCCACGCCACAAGCAAGATAAGCACGCGCGACGATCTCTATGCCATAGGTACTCTCGGATTCAGAGGCGAAGCACTCGCGTCTATAGCCGCGGTTTCAAATGTCGAAGTGCTCACAAGAACGCCCGAAGAAGAGAACGGGACGCGCTATTGCATCAGTGCGGGCGAAGAGACGCTTGTCGATGATGCAGGATGCCCTCTCGGTACGACAATAGTTGTCCGTGATCTTTTCTTCAACACTCCCGCGAGAATGAAGTTCCTCAAAAAAGATGTGTCCGAGGCTAACGCGGTCGCAAGCATAGTTGATAAAATTGCGCTCTCAAACCCGGATGTTTCGATAAGATTTATAAGAGAGGGCAAGAGCGCCCTGTTTACCTCCGGAAGCGGCGATCTCAAAACCACGGCATATGAGATATTCGGCAAGGATTTTTCAGACGGACTTATTGAAGCCGATTACAACTTTGAATCTGTGCAGATAAGCGGACTCATCTCAAAGCCGACAAAATCGCGTCCGAACCGCAATATGCAGTTCTTCTTCGTCAACGGTAGACTCGTGAAGTCGGGTACGGCCTCGGCGGCGCTGAGCGAAGCATATAAAAATTCAATAATGGTCGGCAAGTTCCCGTACTGCGTGCTCAACATAACAACAGCGCCCGGACTTGTCGATGTAAATGTCCATCCCGCAAAGACGGAAGTCCGCTTTGCAAACGAGCGCACTGTTTTCAGCGCGATATATTATGCCGCAAAAAATGCACTCGAACGCAGAGATGAAGCGCCGAAAGTATCTATTCCGAGGACACCGCAGGCGGAACTCTTCGAGCCTGCACGCCCAAAGACAGAGCAGATGAGACTGCCGGAAAAGCAGCCTGATTTCTGGAACCGCATGTCATCTTCCGAATACCGTTCGGCGCAGCAGACGGAAAAGCCGAGATACAGCTATCCGCAGCAGTCTGCACCTGCGCCGCGCGAGAATATTGTGTCTGTCGCAAGCCCCGATAAAAAGCCTGAAACAGCAGATACAGAGCCGTCGACCATTCAGCATTTTCTCGATGCACAGAGGGCGAAGAAAGAGGAGACTGCTGTCATTGAGCCGGAAGTGCGCACCGAACCCGAACCGATAGATGAACCTGCTGCGGCTCCGAAAGAAAAAATAGATGAAGCAGTTCAGACTGTCGATGCAGCAGTAGAGAATAAAATTGAAGATAAACCGGAAGAGCCTCCTGTAATCGTTATCGGTGAGGCGTTCAGAACATATATAATCGTTCAGCAGGGGGAGAGCATCTTTCTTGTCGACAAGCACGCGGCACATGAGAGAATGCTGTTCAACGAGCTTGTCAAAAACGACACCAAGCGTTCCACTCAGATGCTTTTGACCCCTATAACCGTAACGCTCAGCAAAGAGGAATATTCCGCGGTGCTCGATAATCTTGATATGCTCATGCAGGCGGGATTTGCGGTTGAAGACTTCGGATATTCTGTTGTTATAGTCCGTGAGTGCCCGATGGAGATATCTGCCGATGAAGTCCCCGATGTTGTCGCGGAGCTTGCCGGATATCTTGTTGAAAACAGGCAGAAGCTCATATCCGAAAAGAAAGAGTGGCTGTTCAGCCTCATGGCGTGCAAGGCGGCAATAAAGGGCGGAATGTACACTACCGAATACGAACGCGAGATGTTTATAAAGCGCCTGTTCGCGAGCCCCGAGATAAGATACTGCCCACACGGCAGACCCGTCATGATCGAGATAACCAGGCGTGAATTGGAGAAGAACTTTGGACGAGCGTAAGAAAATAAAAATAGCCGCTGTCGTCGGTCCAACAGCATCGGGCAAAACGAAGCTCGCAGTGGATATCTGCCACGCGCTCAACGGCGAGGCGGTTTCCTGCGATTCGATGCAGATATATAAATATATGGATATCGCCACCGCAAAGCCAACGGTTCAGGAGATGTGCGGGATACCTCACCATATACTCGATTTTCTCGAACCCGGCGAAAAATACAGCGTTGCCGCTTACTGCGCAGAAGCGGGTAAGTGCATAGACGATATATCCGGCAAGGGTAAGCTCCCCGTGCTCGTCGGCGGAACAGGACTCTACTATTCTTCACTCGTTGACAACATTTCATTTGCCGACGAGGACGACGATGCTTCAATACGCAGTGAGCTTGAGCGCCGCGCGGAGAGTGAAGGCATTGAAACGCTCCACAGGGAACTCTCGGCTATCGACCCGGAAACCGCCGCGCAGCTTCACCTCAACAATCGCGGACGGATTATAAGAGCGCTCGAGGTCTATTATAAGACCGGAGTCACGATGAGCGAACAGCAGCGCAGATCAAGACTTGCTGAGCCAAAATATGACTGCACGGCGATATGCCTTGATGCGCGCGACAGACAGTTTTTATATGACAGGATCGACCGCCGAGTTGATATAATGATTGAAAACGGTCTTATCGAAGAGGCGAGACGCTTCCTCTCCGGCGAGCTTGGTAAAACATCAGGACAGGCTATCGGCTATAAGGAGCTGCAGCCCTATTTCAGCGGAGAAATATCGCTCGACGATGCAATAGATAATCTCAAGCGCTCCACGCGCCGTTACGCCAAACGTCAGCTGACATGGTTCAGGCGCGATGAGCGAATAACTCATCTGTATATAGACGAGACGCCATATGAAGACCTACTAAATACGGCAGTCGGGATAATAGAAAGGGGGATCGCAGAATGAAGAAAGTTAAAGTGAGCAAAAAAGGCGTAAGAAAAATAGTCGCTGCCGTTGCTGCGCTTCTGGCTGTGGTAGTGTTGTGCTATGAGATAGGCAACTTCAACTCTTCAAATGTCAAAACCCAACCCGCCGCTGCCACAACATACCGCAACAGCATAACAGTAAAGATGTTCGCCGTGCGCGATGAGTCGCTTATAAACGGCTCATCTTCGCTGACTTATGTTCCGCTTTTGCAGGACGGTGAACGCGTCGCAGGAGGACAGGCTATTGCGGCGCAGTTCGGCAAAGCCGACTCTGCCTCGGCATATGTCGACCTCGAAAATCTCAAAAACGAGCTTGAGCGGTACGAAAACTTAAATAATCAACAGAATCTTACAGAGCTTGACATATCAAAGATAAATCTTCAGGCAGATTCATATTTTTATGAAATGCTCGACGATGTGCGGTCGGATAAAATCTCGGCACTCGAAGGCAGTGCGGAAAACTTCAGCGACAAGATGACCGCAAAGCAGATACTTATAAACGGCAATATAGATTTTTCGGAGAAGATAGCCTCGCTCAAATCTGAAATAGCTTCTCTTTCGGCGAAAGTCGGAACTGTCGATTATCTCAAGGCTGACGATACCGGCTATTATGTCTCGTCTGCAGACGGATATGAGAATACGCTGAGCTTTTCGGATGTTAAAAATCTCAGCAGCGATAAGATAAAAGCGGCACTGTCCGCTTCTCCTGCCGCGGTGTCCGCTAATACAAAGGGCAAGCTTATCCGCGGATATACATGGTACTTTGTAGGCGTAGTCAACAAGTCCGACGCCACGAAGCTCAATGACGGAGACAGCGTAACACTCAGGTGCGACAATATGTCGCGCGACGGAATAAATGCCACGGTTTATTACAGGGGTCCAATAAACACCGATGAGACCGTTCTGATTCTTTCGTCAAAGATAATGGATTCGGACATAGCACGGCTCAGAACAGAAGATGTCGAAATAGTGATAAACGAGACCGACGGAATAAGAATAAACAAGTCCGCAGTCAGAGTTGTCAACGGAGTTCAGGGCGTGTATGTGCTTACCGGCAATATCGTCCGCTTCAAGAAGCTCGATGTAATATATACAGGCGATGACTATGTAGTCTCGAAGATGATAAAAGAGGATACATACGATGAAAATAAAGTGCCGTATCTGAAAATTTATGATGCGGTGATATTGGAAGGAAAGGATCTTAAAGATGGAAAACTTATCAGTTACTGATGCTCGTCTGCAGCTCCTTGAAGACAACCTTAAAAAGGTTCGCGACGAGATAGCCGAAACCGCTTTGAAGAGCGGTAGAAACCCGCAGGAAGTGAAGCTCATGGCGGTGACGAAGACTGTTTCTGTCGAGCTTATAAATCACGCTATTGCCTGTGGAGTCGATCTCATCGGCGAAAATAAGGTTCAGGAAGTTCTGCTCAAGCGTCCGGAGCTCAATCTTGAGCACTGCAAGCTCCATCTCATCGGTCATCTTCAGAGCAATAAGATAAAAAAGATAGTCGGTCAGGTCGACATGATTCAGAGCGTCGATTCGTTCGAGACCGCTCAGCAGATAAGCCGCCGCTCGGGAGAGCAGGGGATAACGACTGATATATTGCTCGAAGTCAACATCGGTGAGGATGAAAACAAATTCGGATATTCCGTAGACGAAGTTGCGGATCAGCTCGGAAAAATATCGGAGCTCCGGTTTGTCAAAGTCAAAGGTATGATGACAGTGGCGCCGAATTTTAAAGATTCTGTGAAAAATCAGTGCGTTTTTGATAATATGCACAAACTGTTTATTGACATCGGCGCCAAAAAAATGGATAATATAGATATGGACATTCTCTCTATGGGTATGTCCGGCGATTTCAAAGAGGCAATAGCGGCGGGCTCAACGCTTGTGCGTATAGGCTCGGCGATATTCGGAGACAGGCAATATTGATTTCTTTATAAATACGGGAGGAAAATATCATGGGAATCTTTGACAAGGTAAAAAACTTCATTGACAATTCTGACGAGGACACTATCGACGAGGATATCGAAAACGTTTACGATGATTCGGCAGACGACACTTATTCGTCCGACAGCGCCGAGCCCGCGAAGTCGTTCAGCGATTTCAGCGCTTCTTCGAGAACGTCGTCGATCTCTTCGACGCCCAATATAGTTGATCTGCGTTCTTCGAGCCGTACTCCTGTTGTACTCAAGAAGCTTGACAGATATCTTGATGTTCAGAGCGTTGCGGATGTGCTCAACGAGAAGAGAATAGTTATTCTTAATCTTGAGACCTGCCCCGCAGACGATTCAAGACGCATTATCGATTTCCTTTCCGGCGTTGCATATGCAAATTCCGGAGATATCAAGAAAGTTGCCGGCAAGGCTTATATCATCACCCCCGACAGCGTTCCGCTTTCAGGAGATGTGCTCGAGGATATCGAGAGCATGAGCGAAGGCTATTTTGATTGATATTTATTTCCCATTTAAGAGGTGTAGATAATGCTTAAACCCGAACAGATCAAATCGCATCGTTTTATTTCAGCGGGTCGCGGGACTTATGAAGCCAGCGATGTTGATGCGTTCTTGAGAGAAGTATCCGTATCTTATGAGCAGGTGTTCAGAGAGAACGGAGATCTTGTGAATAAAATAAGCCTTCTTGCCGAGAGAGTTTCGCAGTATAAGAAGGACGAGGACAATATCAGACGCGCCCTGCTTACAGCAGAACGCATGGCGGACAAGATTCAGCGTGATTCTCAGCAGAGCGCGCAGGAACAGCTTGACTCTGCGGAAAAGAAAGCGCAGGAGCTGATTGCATCGGCACAGAACAGAGCCGATGTTTTGGAGACCGCTGCGTCTGTAAAGGCTTCTCAGCTTACAGAGGAATCCAAGCGCAACGCCACCGAGCGTATAACTTCTGCGGAGCGCACCGCTTCTGCTATGATAAGCAATGCGGAGGCAAAGGCTAACGAAATAATTGAAAGTGCCAAGAAGAATGCACAGCTTGAGCTCGACAGAATAAATACGGATATCCGCGTGAATTCCGCTACACTCGAGAAGCTTGAGAGCGAAGTTTCAGCGTTCCGCAATTTTATTCTTGACGCTTATCAAAAGCATATCAATCTTGTCTCTTCGCTTCCTCAAAAGCAGGAGATGCCGATAATACCGATGATAAATACCGACGAGTATGTCTCCGGAAATTCAGCTCCCGTTGAAGATGATGCAGATGCAGATAATGATATTGTCATTGATGAACCTGAAAAATCCGAAGAAGCTGAGTCCGAAGAGTCTGAAAAAGATGAAGCTCCGGCAGAAGCTGTTGAATCGGATGCAAAAGATTCTGCTCCTGATGAACTGATTACCGCATTTGCCAACGAGCCCGAGTTCAGCGAAGAGACGGCGACTCCGGATGAGATAGTGGCCAATGATATACTCAAGCAGTCCTTCGGAACCGACGATACATATGATCCTATGGTTGCGGCAGAGGAACCCGCATCGGATTCCGACGATTCGGATGACGATACCGCCGAGAACGGCTTCGTGATAAATGTCCATGCGATTAAGCACCATATCACTCCCGATGAAATTGAGGCTACCGACACGGATGAAGATATGGAGACTCCCGCTAATGTCGACGCTTTTCTGAATGACGATGACGACGATGAGGATGATAATGACAGCCATACTCACCATTCACGTTTCAGAGGCTTTTTCAAAAAATAAGTTTTGAGGTTTTTATGATTCAAGCAATAACTCTTCTGGTGATTGCCGCGCTTGTGGCGATTGACCAGGTCATAAAAATTGCTGTTGTCAATCGCTTTGCGGCAGGCGGCAGCATGGATATTCTATTCGGTCTTATTCGTATACGCTATGTCGAAAACACCGGTGCGGCGTTCAGCTCGATGCAGAATCAGACGGTTTTTCTGACGATTTTTACGGCTGTTGTTATAGTCATGTTCATTTTCCTGCTCATGACTAAAAAAATAAAGCCCGGCTTTATTTACTGGTGCGTTGCCGTTGTTATAGCCGGCGGAGCAGGCAACTTCGTTGACCGCGTAGCAAGAGGTTTTGTTGTCGATTATATCGAGCCTACATTTGTTAATTTTGCGGTTTTCAACTTTGCCGATTGCTGTGTTACCGTCGGAGCTGCGCTGCTTATTATCAAGACGGTATATGATTTGATAAGAGAGAACAAAAAATATCTGTCAGATGACGACAAGAAAGCCGAAAACGGCGGAGATGAAAAAAATGTCTGAGCTTTTGCCGGGCGGTTATTCGCTGAGCTTTTCAGTTGATTCCGAAACAGCCGATCAGCGCATAGACCGCACGGTCGCCGATGCTTTTCCGGATCTTTCCCGTTCGCGCATCCAGCATATGGCTGAAAACGGCTGTATAACCGTCAACGGCAAAATTGTCGGCAAGAGCTTCAAGCCGAAAGCGGACGATGAAGTGTCCGTTTATATCGAGCCTGCTCAGGACGATACGGCTTTACCTGAAAATATTCCGCTCGATATAAGATATGAAGACGACTGTATGCTCGTTGTCAACAAGCCTAAGGGAATGGTTGTCCATCCCGCGCCCGGCAACAGAAGCGGAACGCTCGTCAATGCGCTTTTGTATCATTGCGGAAGCAGTCTTTCGGGGATAAACGGCGTTCTGCGACCGGGTATAGTCCATAGGATAGACAAGGATACAAGCGGTCTTCTACTTGTTGCCAAAAATGATATGGCTCATGCGTCGCTTGCCCATCAGATAAAGGAACACAGCCTGACGCGCGAATACGCGGCGGTTGTCTACGGAAAGCTGCGGGAGCCCGAGGGCATAATAGACGCGCCGATAGGCAGAAACCCTAACGACAGAAAGAAAATGGCAGTGACGGATAAAAATTCTCGTCCTGCAGTCACACATTATTACACAGTAGAAGAATTTGAAAAGTTTACATTTGTAAGGCTGCGCCTTGAAACGGGTAGAACTCATCAGATAAGAGTCCACATGGCATATATAGGTCACCCGGTGGCAGGAGATGCCGTCTATGGTCCGAAAAATGTCATAATGGAGCTCGGCGGTCAATGTCTGCACGCAAGGCTTCTCGGCTTTGATCATCCTGTGACAGGGGAAAGAATCGAACTTTCGTCTGAGCTGCCTGAATATTTTGAGAACTTTTTAAGAAAAATCAGAAAGTGAGAGATATGAAAACAGATTTTTCCGATTGGCTGATAGTTTCCGATGTTGACGGCACTCTGAATACAAAACTCAGAATGCTGCCCGAACGGAATCTCAAAGCCATTACACATTTTGTTGAAGATCTCGGAGGCAATTTTACTCTTGCTTCCGGAAGAAATATATCTTCGCTCAGAAAGCATTATGAGCGCTTGCCGATAAAATCCACGCCTGCAGTTATCTTAAACGGCGCTGGAATCTATGACTACGAGCACGAAAAAATGCTTTCGTTTCATTCAATTGACGAACGCGGCATAGATATAGTAAGACGAGTGAATGAGCGCTTTCCGCTGATTCAGATTGAGATATGCACAGATAGAGAGATATTTATTCTGAATCCCGGGGTTTTCAGCGGCGCGATGTCGCTGGCGGACGGAATACCGCACCAGAGCTTCAGAAAATTCGAAGATGTCCCGAAGAGCAATTGGGGTAAGGTCATATTTATGGGTCTTCCGCCGATGGTTTCGCGGATGGTTAAGTATCTCAATTCTATAGACCATTCGGGCGTTACATATATGTCGTCTTCGGTAGCGAGCTATGAAATGCTCCTTGAAGGCACAAATAAGGGCACCGCGGTGCTTGAAATAGCAGATATGCTTGGTATTCCGCATGAGCATACGGGTGCTATCGGAGACTATTTCAACGACTATGATATGATAAAGAGCGTCGGCGTTCCGGCGGTCTGCGGGCAGGCTCCGCAGGCGATGAAAGATGCTGCAACATTTGTTGCATGTCACTGCAATCACGGTGCCGTTGCCGATTTTCTTGAATATATTGAAAATAATTGCCAATAAATACGATATTACAGGAGGTGGCTGTTGTGGACACAATTGTCAGCAAACAGTTGAAGATCAAAGCTTGTAAGGTAAGAATGGGCGCGATTGAGGGCGTTTACAACGCAAAGTCCGGTCATCCGGGCGGCTCGCTTTCAATAGCCGATATCCTCACTTACCTCTATTTCCATCGGCTCAACATCGACCCCAAGAATCCGCAGTGGGAAGACAGGGACAGGCTCGTTATGTCAAAAGGTCATGCCGCGCCTGCTTATTATTCCGTGCTCGCTCACAGAGGATATTTCCCTGTTGAGGAACTCAAGACTCTCAGAAAGAGCGATTCGAGACTCCAGGGTCACCCGAACATGAGAACCGTTCCCGGCGTTGACGCAAGCACCGGTTCGCTCGGTCAGGGAATATCCGTGGCTGTCGGTATGGCACTGGGTGCAAAGCTTTCGGGCAAGAACTTCAGAGTTTATGCTATCCTCGGCGACGGCGAAATTCAGGAGGGTCAGGTCTGGGAGGCCGCAATGTATGCCTGTGCCAAGGGACTCGACAATCTCGTTGCTGTTGTTGACAACAACAACCTTCAGATAGACGGAACGATCGCAGAGGTCAATTCGCCTTATCCGATAGCCGAGAAGTTCAAGGCTTTCGGCTGGAATGTTCTTGAGATATATGCGGACAGCTTTGATGAGATGGATGCGGCGTTCAACGCGGCTATCGAATTCAAGGGCAAGCCCACCGCAATAATCGCCAAGAGTGTCAAGGGCAAGGGCGTTTCCTTCATGGAGAATCAGTGCTCATGGCACGGCAAAGCTCCAAACGAAGAGCAGTACAAAGAGGCTATGGAGGAGCTTAACGCGACTCTCACAAGCCTCGAAGCCAACTAATTTCAGTGAAAGGAATGTCGTGCTATGGCAGATATTATAAAAGCGGCAACGCGTGACGGTTACGGCAAAGCGCTCGTAGAGCTCGGTGCCATAAATGATAAGCTCGTCGTTCTCGATGCAGACCTTGCAGAGGCGACAAAAACAGCTATGTTCAAAAAGGCGTATCCGGACAGATTCTTTGATTCCGGTATCGCAGAGGGCAACATGATAGGTGTTGCCGGCGGACTCTCGACCATCGGCTACACCGTATTTGCAAGCTCGTTTGCAATGTTCGCTGCAGGTCGTGCTTTTGAGCAGATAAGAAACACAATCGGCTATCCGCATCTCAACGTCAAGATCGGCGCTACCCATGCGGGCATATCGGTCGGCGAAGACGGCGCGAGCCATCAGTGCTGCGAGGATATAGCTCTTATGCGCACTATTCCTGGCATGGTCATAATCAATCCCGCCGATGATGTCGAGGCGAGAGCGGCTGTATTTGCCGCCGCCGAGTATGAAGGTCCCGTATATCTTCGTTTCGGCCGCCTTGCAGTGCCGAGATTCAATGATCCCGATAACTATAAGTTTGAAATAGGCAAGTCGGTTCAGCTTGCAGACGGTAAAGATGTGACTATAATCGCAACCGGCCTTATGGTGAACGAGGCTGTTATGGCAAGAGATATGCTCGAAAAAGAGGGCATTTCCGCAAGAGTCATCAATATGCATACAATAAAGCCTATCGACAGACAGGCGATAATTGACGCCGCAAGAGACACCGGCGCTATTGTTACCGCAGAAGAGCATTCCGTTATCGGCGGACTCGGCGGAGCAGTCAGCGAAGTTGTCTGCGAAACTATACCCGTACCGGTCGTGAAGGTCGGCGTAGAGGATGTTTTCGGACGCTCCGGTCCGGCGGTCGAGCTTCTCCATATCTATGGTCTTGATGCGGAGAACATAGTCAAAAAAGCAAAGCAGGCGCTTGAGCTCAAGGCTGCCCGCTGACAACAGACCGAAAGGTTTTCAAATGGCTAAAAGCAGATTCAAAAAGAGTACAGTCGCAGTCGCTGCCGCGATCATTGTTGTGTTCGCGGCGGCAGCTACGGCTGCGTTGATTTTTCTGATGTCGGGCAAAAATAAGATACCCGATGCGGACTCTCAGGCAATTGTATATAAGTCAACCGACGGCGGAACTTATCTTTCCGCCTATGGCAAAAAGCACAAGCTGACGATATCGGACGACTCGTCGGTCTTGCTTACTTCGGACGGCGAGTATCTTATCTATACCACCGCCTCGGCGAAGGTCAGCCGCAAATATGACCTCTATCTGTGCAGTATCAAGAATTCGTCAAACGCCAAAAAAGGCGCAAAGCTTTTAGACTACGGCGTTGAAAAAGAGTTCAGATATAATAACGGAACTCTGTATTATTCGAAGCAGAATCCGGACAACCTCTCAGTTATGACAACTGCATATGACATTAAGAAGAACAAAAAATCAGACATTGATTTTGCAATAAAAGAGCTGTTTTTGTCCGAAAGCGGAGATTCGATTTATTATCTTAAGCAGCTTTCCGATTCACAGTCGCTGTATGTTTATTCATCTTCCGACGGCAGCCGCGAGCTTGTGAAAAACGCCGCAAATATTCATTTTTATGATAATGGTGAGAGCTGCGAGATTCTCTTTGAGACCGGGTCTTATAACGAGGGAGAAGCGGAGCTCTTCTCAGTCTCTCCCGGAAAAAATCCGGTTCAGATAGCTACTATGGTCAGCTCCGTTTTATATGATTCGTATTCGCCCGGCGGCAATCTCTATTATTTTGTCAAAAAAGAGTCGCCTGCCGGCTGGCGCGATATTATTGACGATGATATGGCGCAGGATGACGAGCTTATAAAAGAGCCGAACCGCAATGATTACACATTCATCTTCGGCTTCAGTATTCAATATCAGCTCGACATGAGCAAATATAACCGCAAGGTTTCGCGTGACAAAATCCGTCAGGCTCTTGACGAGCAGATAAAAGACGATTCTTTCACGCAGGGCTATAATCTCTATGCCAGAACTGCCGACGGTTCAAAGAAAATAGCGGAGAATGTTGTTCCCGATGAGGTATTTGCAGTGTCCGTTTCCGGCGAACCCGCCGCGGTGTTCTATATGACCGAGCTTTCCGACAGCACCGTCAGAATGTCCGATCTCGATTCGCAGCTCGGCTCCTCGTCGGTTGAATCGGTTGTTGAAACTGCTGTGTCGGCGGTCAAAGCCTGCATTAAGAAAACCGGATATTTATATGCGGACACGCATTCTACACAGCCTGTGAAGCTCGATGCGTATAACGACAAGAAAGCGGAGTTTATAATCTCCGGGGACAAGCTGTTTGTCAAATCGTTTGATGCTTCAAACGACACATCCTCACTGTTCAGGCACACAGTCACAAACGGCGTTGTATCTGCTGCTGAAATGCTTGATACGGGTATAAAGGCTTGCAATATCATCGGCACGGATGTGTGGTACCGGCGCAGCGTTACCGGGTCTTCGCTCTGCGATTTGTATAAATATTCGGCGGAAAAAGAGAAGATTGACGGCGATGTCGCGTCTTTTGCCGAACTTCCCGACGGAAGCGTTCTTATAGTAAAGAATTTTGTATCTTCTTCGGACGGGGAGATAGCCGATCTTTACTTATACGATGACAAAAAGACCTCGCTTGTAGCAGAAAAAGCAGAACTCAAAAACATGAAATATTCCGACAAGGGTATATCTTTTATACGAAGCGGCGGAGATTTATGTATTTATTCTAAAAATAAGCTTGCTATAATCGACGGCGGCGCGTATAATATTATCGCTTATTAAAAGAAACGAGGGATAAAAGCATGACAAAAGATGTGCTTTTCAAAACGATGACTTTCGGCGGCTTCAACAAAGAAGACGTCCTTGAATATATTCGTGCTCAGCAGACTCAGCTTACAGATACACAGAGAAAGCTCAAGGAGACCGAAGAGAATGCTGCTGCGGCTTCAAAGCGAACGAGAGAGCTTGAAACTCTTCTTTCGGAGCAGCAGACTCGTGCCGAGGAATATTTTGCGCTGAGTGAGGAATATGCAAAAAAGATATTCGCCCTCGAAGACGAAGTCAATGCCCTCAATGAGAAGCTCAACAGCGTTGAGGTCGGCTGCGAGCGAGCAAAGGATGTGGAGGGGCAGATAGGCGCCCTGGTGCTTGACGCACTGCTCTATTCCGATAAGATAATCCGCAGTGCCAAGGCGTCCGCAAAGGGCATTTCGAATCAAACCAGGCAGACTATCGAAGAGGCGGCGAGCGGAGTTGACGAGATAGGCGAGGATATTTCGCAGATGTCCGATAACTTCGGTGTTGTTGTCGCGTCTCTCGTTTCGAAGATAAATTCTCTCTCAAGCAATCTCAACAGTGTTGCCGATAAACTTGACGCTCAGGACGAAGAAATAGACGAGCATCAGTTCACCTTCGGCGAAAACGGCGAAGTCAAACTGCCGAAGCTTACCGACGAAGATTTCGGAGATCCGACAGAGCCGGAGATAGAAATATCCGATGAAGAGATAAATAATCTTGTCAATGTCCTCAATGCAAGCGGCGGACTGGACCTGAAATTTACTGCGCCTGATGAAAGCTTAGAAAATGTTACCGAAGATATACATAGCGAAGAAAATACTTCTGACGAGCCCGTTAAACCCGATGAAGCTGACGAGATATCGGAGCTGACAAAGAAGTTTCTCGGAGAAAACTGATGGCTGAATATAAGATAGATACAAGTGAACTTCGTGAATATTGCGGCAGACTTCGCGCAGGAGACAGAGTGCTGCTTTCCGGCACTGTCTATACATCGCGCGATGCGGCGCATAAGCGCATATGCGCATTGCTGGACAGCGGCGAGGAACTTCCATTTGATTTGAAAGACGCGGCAATTTATTATGCCGGACCTACGCCGACGAAGCCGGGCGATGTTATCGGCAGCTGCGGTCCGACTACTTCGAGCCGCATGGATATCTATGCGCCGAGGCTTCTTGACGAGGGGCTTTGCTGCATGATAGGAAAAGGCGGCAGAAGCGAATCGGTTATCGATGCGATAAAGCGCAACAATGCCGTATATCTCTGTGCAATAGGCGGCGCGGGTGCGCTTGCCTCAAAGTGCATAACAAAATGCGAGGAGATAGCGTTCTTTGATCTCGGATGTGAGAGCGTCAAGCGTCTGGAGTTCAAAGATTTTCCGCTGACCGTCGGCACTGATTCGCACGGCGGAACGATGTTTGAAAAATAAATTCAGAAAAACTATTGACAAACCGACTTTTCGGTTATATACTTTGCAAAAACTGAATCTTGCCCATAAAGGCGATGACGGAGAAAGATTCCGGATAAGTACCGCAGAGAGTCCGTGGTTGGTGAAAACGGATGTATGAACCGGGTAATCGAATCACTCCTGAGCAGAGACCCGAAAGTTTCGAGCGAGTAGGCGTTTCCGTAAGGCTGCGTTAAAGTCAAGAGCTTATTGGAGCTTGAGGGTGCTGTAAAAAAGCACTGAATTTGGGTGGTACCGCGGTTAACAGCCGCCCCAGACATTTTGTTTGGGGCGGTTTTTATTTATATTATATTTTTATCGAGAAGGAGAGTTTAATTATGGAAATTATCATCACTGAGATCGCACAGCGAATACGCGACCTGCGCGAGATCATGGGCTACAGCGTGGAAGAGATAGCTCAGGCCGTTGACTGCACTCCGGAAGAATATATTGCCGCCGAAAATGGCGAAGTCGATTTTTCTTTCACATTTATTTACAAATGCGCCGAGAAGTTCGATGTTGATATGATAGAACTGCTGACCGGTGATAACCCGAGACTTTCATTCTATTCAATAGTCCGCAAGGGCGAGGGACTGCCGATGAAGCGCCGCACGGGATTCAATTATTCTCATCTCGGCTATCGCTTTAAGGACAAATATTGCGAGCCTTTCCTTGTAACCGCGCCGTATTCGGAAGAGGATCAGGATAAGCCGATAACGCTCTCAACGCATGAGGGGCAGGAGTTTGATTATATTATCAGCGGCAGTCTCAAGGTAGCATTCGAGGATCATGTTGAGATACTCAACGCCGGCGATGCCGTACTTTATAATTCCGCTCACGGTCACGGAATGATTGCGACCGGCGGCGAGGACTGCGTTTTTCTTGCAATAATCCTCAAGAAAACGGAGAAGAAATAAAATCATTATTCAACAACTCAACGAAGGGACTTTTAACATATGCTTGATTTAAATAAAAACTTTGTGGATGAGGTATATGACGAAAACGGACATGTAGTTGATTATACCCTCAAATGCCCTGAAAATTTCAATTTTGCTTATGACGTTGTCGATGCCATCGCGGCTGCCGAGCCGGACAAGCGTGCGCTTCTCTGGTGCAATCCTGCGGGCGAAGAGAGAATATTCACCTACGGCGATTTGAAATATTACAGCGACAAGACAGCAAATATGCTGCGCGAAAAGGGCATCAAGAAGGGCGACATGGTCATGGTTATCCTCAAGCGCCACTATCAGTTCTGGTTCACCATTCTCGCTCTGCACAAGCTCGGCGCGGTTATTATCCCCGCAACATTCATGCTGCAGAAGCATGATATCGTCTACAGAGCGAACGCCGCTACAATAAAGGCGGTTATTTGCACGGGCGACGGCGACATTGCCGAGCAGGTCGATGAGGCTCTGCCGGAGTGTCCCTCGATAGAGACGAGAATCATCGTCAACGGCAAGCGCGACGGTTGGGACGACTTCATGACCGATATGGAAAAAGCCGATTCGCATCTTGAAAGAGTTGATACGAAATATTATGAGCCCATGATAGTCTATTTCTCGTCCGGCACCACCGGCAACCCGAAGATGGCGATGCACGCTCATACATATGCCCTCGCGCATCTGACTACCGCCAAATACTGGCACGATGTCACCGCCGACAGCGTTCATCTGACAATAGCCGATACCGGCTGGGGAAAAGCTGTCTGGGGTAAGCTTTACGGCGAGATGTTCATGGAGAGCTGCGTTTTTGTCTATGACTATGACAAGTTCCACGCCTCCGAGATTCTTTCGATACTTGAAAAGTACAAAATCACCAGCCTCTGCTGCCCGCCAACGATGTTCAGATTTATGCTTCAGGAGGATGTGTCTTCCTATGACCTGAGCTCGCTGAAATACTGCACCATCGCAGGCGAAGCCCTCAACCCCGATGTTTTCAACAAGTGGTATGAGGAGACGGGGATAAAGCTCATGGAGGGCTTCGGTCAGACGGAGACCACCTTGCTTATTGCAAACCGCGTCGGCATGGAGCCGAAGCCGGGCTCTATGGGTAAGCCTATGCCGCACTACGATGTTGATATCGTTGACGAAGACGGCAGACCGGTACCTCCCGGAGTCACCGGCGAAATCGTTGTTCATACCGAACCCAAGGTTCCCTTCGGTCTGTTCAAGGGCTATTACCGCGACGAGAAGAAGACTGCCGAGGCGTGGCACGACGGACTCTATCATACCGGCGACACCGCGTGGAAAGACGAGGACGGCTACTACTGGTATGTCGGCAGAACCGACGATGTTATAAAATCCTCCGGCTACAGAATAGGACCGTTCGAGATTGAAAGCGTTCTTACCGAGCATCCGTCGGTCCTTGAGTGCGCCGTAACCGGTCTTCCCGATCCGATAAGAGGCAATGTCGTCAAGGCGACCATAGTTCTCAAGCCCGGATTTGAGGGCTCCGAGGAGCTGAAAAAAGAGCTTCAGACATATGTCAAGAAAGAGACCGCGCCCTACAAATATCCCAGGGTCATCGAGTTTGTTGATTCTCTTCCCAAGACCGTCAACGGCAAGATCAGACGTACTGAGATAAGAGCGAACGATCTGAGAAAATTAAAGTGATTTGCTTATTTCCATTCGATGTATAACTCCGCAGGCGATGCGGCTGCCGAATGTATCGGTTGAAGTGAAAGTGTCGGGGGAACTGTGAACTATCACGGTTCTCCCTTCTACTTGTCGTGGGATAAAGCGGTCGGTGTAGGTCGCCATATATGCGTAGCCGTTGTTCGAGAAAATGCTCGGCAGGTCGCCCATATGCCCGGGATGATTCTGCGTGTTTTTTATATTTGTCTCGTGCCGCTCGGGCGATACTTCAAGCTCGACATCCGTGCTTTTCAGATGCATTCCGGCGCTTGTGAATGCCTCGGGCTCGCACACTGCGCCCTCGTGGATATGAACTGCGAACGGCTCGTTTCTTGTCGGCATACCGGTGAGCTCTATCTCGACCATTGTTCCGTCGAGCCAGGGATAAAATCTCGCCGTGCCGGACATATCCGGAACGCTGCTGTTTCCCTTTATATCTGCCTGAAAATAGTAATAATCCGACAGCGTGTCGGAAGCTTTGTTAAACATTTTGTTTCCTCCTGCGGGTATATTTGCTCCGAGAAGAAGCGCTATATTATATGAAAAATCACCCCTCAGCGTTAATGCCGAGGGGTGATTTGACTGTTTTTAGAAGATAATATCGCGAAGTTCAAAAATTTTATTCGCAAAGAAAAGATATATTTTCTGAAGCAGACTGTCTTTGTATTCTGTTTTTGACGGCGCAGATTTTGTCAGTTCACAGGAGTCGAATATTTCATTCGTGTCGCTCCGCAGAGCCTTTATCGAAATTTTGCCCTCGGAGAAGTTCAGCAGAACATATGTCGGCGTGCGAAGCTGAATACATTTTTCTGCGTACCACGGAGTTTTGTCGGGCTGACCGTCATAGTTGCAGCCGGAAGCGGTGTTCGCTTCAAGATAGAGTGTTCCGCCGCTTTTGACTTTTTCGTTGCCGCGCATGAGTGCGGAACGGGTGTATATATGATCGTGCCCGCTCAATACAAGATCAATGTCATATTTATCGAACATCTTTGAAAACAGCGGACGATAGAAATTATCCTCTTCCTTGCGGCTGTAGATGCTGTAGTGCATAACAACTACGCGCCACAGGGCATCGGGATAAAAATTCATGGCTTCTTTTATCAGTTCTTCATGGTCATAGGTCAACACATTATTTGAGTTGAGCACGATGAACAATGCTTCGCCGCGCTTGAAATAGTAACCCTTGCCCGCCGGACATTGAAGAAGCTCGCGGTCGAATCTGTTCGGATTGTTGCTCCTTATTGAATAGAGCGGATAGTAGAAATCATGGTTGCCTATGGCTGTAGCCACCGGGATGGAGCGCATCAGCTCGGGGTTATAGAAAAGGTTGTATTGTGCTTGTGTTATGCCTGTTTCGACCTGATCTCCTGCAGAGATTATGAGTGAGATATCCGGCTCATACTTTACCGCCGCTTCAAGCGTATTGTTCCAGCCGAGAGAGTCATGCTTGAGGACTTCGTCGAGCTTTCTGTCGCCCGAACGGCCTATCTGCGTGTCGGAGACAAAGAGAACATTGTATTCTTTGTCACTGCCTGTGTTGAACGAATATGTTTTCGACCATTTGCCGTTCTCGGCAACTCTGTAATAGTAGGTGGTGTTGCTCTTGAGATTTTCGGCGGTCACATCGTTCTTCCATCCGTAGAGAACGGTGTGCGTGCGCTCGACTTTTAAGAACTTTCCGTTTTTCATCGAACTGTCCGTTGCAATTTCAAACATTACTACGCAGTCCTTGGTCGGTGAGAGCCATGTGAAATTCATACTCGACGGATCGCTCGCGGGAGACATGGAAACTGCCGAAGCGTCATTTTTGAGCCTGTCCCAGTTTTCATCCCATTCCTCGGCCGTTGCCGCAAACGAGCAGGGGAGAAAAGCCGAGCAGAAAAGGAGTATCACCAACAGAACAGAGAGTATGCGCGTTGACCTTTGTTTCATATAATCACCTTTCTTATAAAAGTTATGCTCAAATTTCGCCCAGAAAATCGGTGTATATATGGGCAAAACAAAGATTTTTTGCAGGATGTAGCTTTTTGACTTGCAAATTCGGACGGAATATAATAGAATATACAAGATCTTTGTTTACGGAGGAATCAACATGACTTTTGAATCAATGTCCAAAAAGGAGCTCGAAGAACTCCACTCTCAGCTCCTTGAAAAATACAACAGCTTCAAAGCGAAGAATCTCAAGCTTGATATGTCCAGAGGCAAGCCCTGCACCCAGCAGCTCGACCTTTCTATGGATATGCTCAAGATAAACGATGTCAAATCGTCAACCGGACTTGAGTGCAGAAACTACGGCATTCTCGACGGCATCCCCGAGTGCAAGGCGATTTTCTCCGAGATGCTTGAAGTCGCGGAGAAGAATGTCATAGTCATGGGCAACTCGAGTCTCAATGTCATGTTTGATTTTATCGCGCAGTGCATGACCCACGGCGCAGGCGACAAACCCTGGATGCAGCAGGGGAAGATAAAGTTTTTATGCCCCGTTCCAGGATATGACAGACACTTCGGCATCTGCGAATATTTCGGTATTGAGATGATAAACGTCCCGCTTGTCAAGGGCGGCCCCGATATGGAGCTTGTCGAAGAGCTTATAAAAGACAGCAGTGTAAAGGGTATGTTCTGCGTGCCTAAATACGCTAACCCCGACGGATCAACATATTCCGACGAAACAGTCCGTCGTATAGCGGCTCTCAAGCCCGCCGCGAACGATTTCAGAATAATCTGGGATAATGCTTATATTGTCCATGACCTCAGAGAGACTCCCGACAAGCTTCTCAATATTTTCCCCGAGTGCGAGAAGAACTCGACCGAGGATATGGTTATAGAGGTCGTTTCAACCTCGAAAGTCACATTCAGCGGCGCGGGCATTGCAGCACTTGCCGCCTCCGACAAGAATGTTGCAATGATAAAGAACCGCATGAAGACGCAGACCATAGGCTATGATAAGATAAACCAGCTGCGCCATGCAAAGTTTCTTAAAAATATGGACGGCGTCAGAGCGCATATGAAAAAGCACGCCGCCATAATTGCGCCCAAGTTTGATGTTGTTCTCAAGGCGTTCAACGATGAGCTCGGCGGAAAAGGCATAGCCGAATGGACCAACCCGAACGGCGGATATTTCATCAGCCTGAATGTTCTGAACGGCTGCGCGAAGCGCACAGTCGAGCTCTGCAAGGAGGCGGGTGTGGTGCTCACTCCTGCGGGCGCTACCTATCCTTACGGCAAAGACCCCGATGATTCGAACATCCGTATCGCACCGACGTTCCCCCCTGTTGAAGAGCTTGAGCTCGCCGTTGATCTGCTCTGCACAAGCGTTCAGCTTGCGGCGGCAGAAAAGCTTCTTGCAGAATAATTTGATAGAAAGAGCTGTCCTCGGGCGGCTCTTTTTTATTTTATGAGGCGGTTATATTCCGGCTCGTCTTTCCAGATATATCTGTCCTCCGCAATTTCGATAAGACGCTCTGTGACAAGTCTGTTCTTTATGTCGTCGCCGTCGATGATATAAACCCCGAGAGCTTTTGCCTTGTTGTATATCGGCATGTCTTTATCTATCGCGTGAGTGCAGGCAAAAACCGCGTGCCCCTCTCCGCCGCTCATGCGCATAGCCTGCGGGTATATCTCATCTATGTGCTTCATATCCGGTGCGCATGTCTTGCAGGATATAAACAGCGGCTCGATACCGTTTATGGCAATAACGTCTATCTCGTTGCTTGCCGGTCTGTATATGGTTGATCTGTCGTGTCTTATCCGGCTGTATTCCCAGTTATATTTGACGCGCGAACGTACACTGCTGAATTTGCCCGTGGTGACGGCGCAGAGGTGAATAAAAAGCTCGAGAAACGCGCCGACATCGGTCAGATAGTGACGAAAATTTTTGTCGCAGTAGTAAAATGTGCATTCGCCGTTTTCGTGATATTTTAATTCCGTTATGCCGCCGCAGCGGTCGAGCGCACGAAGTATATCGTCGTTTCTGAAAATCTGCTTGCCGTTGACACTGATGTGCTCGGGCGTGCGGACTTTCAGAGGCATATTTCCGTTCGGTTCGCAGGCGGGACTCACTCTCTGTAAAAACTGAACATGCGGCACCCAGGAGCCGATGTTTTCAAGATAGATGTTCCAGATATCAAGCACCTTTGACCAGAAAGCGCCGAAGTCGTCTCTGTGTTCGCTGAAATCTTCGCTTTCGATAACCTTGCCGCCGCTGACATTGAAAAAGTCTTCGCAGTCAAGCAGACCGAAGATATTGGCTCTCATAGCGTGCTCGTATTTGCTTATATTTGCGTATTTCTTTGTTCTTCTGTTGTATGCGATAAGCGGCACTCCGAGCTTCACAGCCGCCATTCCTGCCGCGAGCAGAGCAATATCCTTGCCGCCGGTAACATCGACAACGCAGTCAGGATTTTCGGATATTATTTTTGCGAGCGTGTCGTTGACCTCATCGATATTTTCCATATCGGCGCTTATATATTCAATCTCCGGGCTTTCGCCGCGGCTCTTGAAAAAGCGGTTGTAGTCGCCGCGGCTCTCTTCGACCTGCAGCGGATCTGCGCCGAAAAATATAAGCTTTTCGGGCTTGAACGCAACGGAGGCGAGCACATTGAGTATCGGTGATTCGTCAAAAAGTTCGATAAGCGTTTTCATCTTTTCAGCTCCGGGTAATAAGACATCTTTTATATATTGATTATAGCATCACCGAGCGGAAATATCAATTATTTGTTTATATTGACTATACGCGATTGACTTTTACCGGCTTTAAAATTAATATATACATATGAAGAAAATACGGAGGCGTTATGATGAGCAAGAAAAAGAAAATGCCGCTTATGGCGATGGTGTCGTCGGCATATTTTAAGATATATACAAAGAATTTTCTGACTTTCAGAAAGGGCGCTATGGGCAAGAGCAGATATGCCTGCCGCAAATACCCGGGCTATGTCTCTGTATTCGGTTGGGAGGGCGACAAGGATGCTCCGATTGCGTTCATTGACGGCTCTTATCTTCTGCGCGACAGAAAAAACACGCTAATAACTTTTGGCCTCGCCGATATAGACGGAAAAGTCGAGTGGTTCAACAAAGAGGGTTGGCTGCCGTGCCTTGTCAGCAAATATCGCGCGGGCGGCTTTGAATGCACTATAGAAAACTTTGCGGATATTCTCGATAGGGGCGAAAGTAAGTTTGAAATTGCTTATTCGAGAATGACCCTCAAAAATATCAGCGGAAAAACTTTGAACATACCGCGCGTGTCAAAACTGCTTATCCCGCTCAACAAACAGCCGCATTCCGTAAAAAGCGGTGAAACAATTGTCCTTGATTACGCCGTCGGCGCAGACCGCTTCGGCGAAAAATATGCATATCCCGCAAACAGTGAAATAGCTTCTGCAGGCGGGTTCGATGAGCACTATGAACATATGAAAGCCTACTGGACGAAGCGTATGGAGCCGCTTGCAAAGATAGACGAACTGCCCGACAACAAGCTTATAGACGCCTACAAGGCGGGATATGTGTATACGATGATAGTCAAGGACGGCTACGGGCTCCATGTTGGCGAGAACGGCTATGACAGAGTGTTCGACCATGATGTCCTCGGCATAATGGCATCGTTACTGACAATAGGCGACTTCAAATATTTTGACGAATATTCAAAGACGATTCTCAAGTTTGTCCAGTATCCCGACGCAGGATGGAAATTCAGCTGGCCGTATGCGCTCTATCTCCAGAAAACAGGCGACAGGAAGCTCGTTGAAGAACGCTTCGAGCAGATAAAGACAAACACTCACAAAATATCATCCGACAGGGACTCGGACGGAATAATGAAGCGCACAAACGCTATCGACAGCAACGGACACTGGACTATCGACAACTGGTCGGCCCTGTTCGGGCTCTGCGCTTATAAATATATCTGCGACAAAATTGAAAACAAGTCCGAGAGCGAGTGGGCGCAGAAAGAATATACAGACCTCTTCTCGTGCGTTGAAAAGAAGCTTGCCGAAACTTCAAGTAAATATAATCTTGATTATATCCCGATATCGATGGATGAGCCGAACGAATACGGTCAGCGCAGCGATCCTCACGATGCAAACTGGGGTTCAATGTTCCTGTTCGGTCGCTGGGGCTGGGACGGCTATCTTTTCGGCGCGGAACAGGGAAGCGGCATGATAGAAAAAATCGACGGCACATATGCGCATATTTTTGAGTGCCGCAAGGATATAACAGATAATCCGTACAACTTCGGCGGATACCCGCACGGCTTCTTTTGCAGTTCATATAACGCCGGATACGGGAGCACCGCACTCAGAGGCGAAAAATATCGCGACAGCGGGATAAAGGCGTATCAATTTATGATAGACCACGCCCAAAGCGGCCCGTTCAGCTGGTGGGAGGGAGTAGGCTATCCCGAAGCGGACGGCGGTATATGGGCGAGCGGCGGAAGCGGCTCGGGCGGCGGTTCGTGCCCGCATATGTGGGGGCAGAGCACCGCGACAAAAGTTCTCTGGGATTCTCTTATTGTTCAGAAAGCCGATTCGACCCTGCTTATCGGCAGGGGAATGTCGGCAGAATGGATAGAAAGCGGCAAAAAAACCGTTATCCGTGATTATCCGCTCAACGGCGGAAGAAAAATCGGCTTCTCGCTCGTTTCATCAAATGATACGGTTACTCTCACTCTGACCGGAGACGGCGCGGGCACTTGCAAAGTAATACTCGATCTTATCGGGCTTCGCGGAAATATAGAATCGGCAAGCTGCGAATATGACAGCGAGCGCGGAGTTGTTATTATTCCGAAGGGTGTAACACAGGTCACGGTGAGGAGAAAGACATAATGAAAAAGTATGTTATTCTGGCGGCTGTGTGTTGGTTCGCAGTCATATCTTTGGTTGGTATAATTCTGACCGTCTATGACAAGCGCATTGCCGGAAGCGGGAAGCGCCGTATCCCGGAGGCGACACTCATAACCGTCGGTCTGCTCGGCGCGGCGGGACCGATGTATTTGACAATGAAAAAAATCCGCCACAAGACCAAGCATAAAAAATTCATGCTCGGACTTCCGGCGGAAGTTATTCTGCATATTCTGATTATTGCCGCAGCGGTTTATTTCTCACTATCCTGAGCTGTTTCTTCTGCGTCAACCGGCTCGGGCACGACAAGCGAAACTGTTTTTCTGATGTCAATTCGGTCATAGTACTGCTTGAATCTGACCGCCACTCTGACCGTTCTGTCGCAGTGCGGGCAGTAATATTTGCTGCGGAAATACTGGTTTGAATATGACCACTGCTTTGTCTGCTCGCATTTGCCGGAGCATATCTCGCATTTGTAATCGAGAACACTTTTGTCGATAAGCGGGCTGTGAATATTGCTTATTGGGTGCGCCTTGAATGTAAGCCGTGCATAGAACTCGTCGTTGCATTCTCTGATATACGGCTTAAATGCGTCTTTTGAATAGACTTTTTTCAGGCATTCCGCGCTGAGGAGGCTGTCATCATAGGCTCTGTGATGCGAGAAGCTGCTCTCGTCGATTCCGAGCTCCTGCGCCGCGGTCGAGAGACCTATCTGACGTGATTTCGGCGTTCCGAGTACAAACTGAATATACGCCTGCATATCGGCATAATAGCTCAGAAACGGAATAGTATCAATTCCGTTCAGATATTTATAATTGTCGATGAGCACGCGGATATCTCCGTCGCCCCATGTGAGCAGCACGCACTCCGAGCCTATCCAACGGCGAAAGCTCGAAAAAACTTTGGTGAACGGCTCGCCGCTTCTGACCTCTTCGTTTGTTATGTTTGTCAATTCTTTGACGCTGCCGCGCAGCTTTTTGCCTATCTGCGGTCTGACAAGGCAGGAGAATTTGTCTTTGAAATTGAGATTTTCGTCGAGCTTTACGGCACCTATTTCTATTATCTCGTTTATGAAACCTTTGGTTTTGCGGGCATATGTATTGTTCCATTCGAGATCCATTATTATAAAATCCATCGAAACATCCTTTGAAATCTATATTTCACAATCTGAAATTTTTATTTAAAACCATAAAGTATTATATATTAAAACCGGATGTATTGCAAGACAAAATAAACCTGTGTCGCCTATCTGCTTTTTATGCCCTTTAGATTGATTTTCTTTTTCAAATGGGGTATTATATAAGACAAGCGTTTTATTACACATATGTAAGGTAAAGGGAAGAAAATCATGCCTATAAAAATAGACAGCAATTTGCCGGCGCATAAGCTGCTGGAGAATGAAAATATTTTCGTTATGACCGAGGAACGGGCAGTATCGCAGGATATACGCCCGCTGAAAATACTTATTCTCAATCTTATGCCGACAAAGATTGAGACGGAGACGCAAATATTGCGTCTGCTGAGCAACTCGCCGATTCAGGTCGAGGTAGAGCTGCTTCAGACCGCCACGCATGAAGTAAAGAACGTTTCCAAAGAGCATATGCTCAAGTTCTACAAAACTTTTGATGATATAAAGAACGAACGCTTTGATGGCATGGTAGTTACCGGCGCTCCCGTTGAAAACATGGAGTTTGAGCAGGTCGACTATTGGGACGAGCTCTGCCGCATATTTGAGTGGAGCAAGACTAATGTCTATTCCTCGTTCTTTATATGCTGGGGTGCCCAGGCGGTGCTCTATTATAAATACGGTCTAAAAAAGTATCAGCTCGATAAAAAGATGTTCGGCGTTTTTGAGCATGTTTCGCTCGACACTTTTCATCCGCTCATGCGCGGACTCGACGACAAATTTTGGGTGCCTCATTCAAGGCATACGGAAGTCAGGCGCGGCGACATCGCGCTGATAAAGGATCTTCAGATACTCTCTTATTCCGAGAAATCGGGTGTGCATCTGATATCAGATATGGAGTGCCGCAATTTCTTCTCGACAGGTCACTCCGAATATGACCGCGATACGCTCGCAAAAGAATATTTGCGCGATGTTGAAAAGGGCTTGGACATTGATCTTCCGGAAAACTACTTTCCGGACAACGACCCTTCGAAGACTCCGGAAGTCAAATGGCGCAGTGCCGCCAATATAATTTTTTCAAACTGGCTCAATTATTTCGTGTATCAGCGTACACCTTATGATTTGAGCACGCTTTGACAGGAAGGTAAGGAAAATGGGAGATATTTACATATCCGGAAACGGAAGAAGAAATCAGGATACTCAGGATATCCCGATAACGCCGCGCAGAGTCAACGTAAACGATCTCGGCGCACAGAACAGAAACACTCAGCAGGTGCCGCCGCAGGGGCAGAGACGCCAGCCGCAGCAGGGACAGCAACATGATCCGCACCGCGAACAGCGCAGACCGAATCCCAATAATCAGCCCCGGCAGAATCCTAACGGCGGGCAGCAGAATAGCACTCCTTCGCTAAAAAAGCCGAAGAAGAAAAGCCGCGCCGCGAGAAATATATTTATAGTTCTTCTTGTACTTGTGCTTATCGGCTCGTGCGTATTTGGCGTTGTGTATTCAACGGCGAGCAAGATTGACTACAAGCCCGAGACACATCAGGACAATGTCTATGTCGATTCGTCAACTCTGATGCACGACAGCAAGGTGACAAATATTCTGCTCATCGGTGTTGACGGTTCAAGCTCGGATACTTCGCTGCGTTCGGATACAATGCTCATGGTATCAATTGACCGCAACAATAAGAAGATAAAGCTGACTTCTTTCCTGCGCGACACATGGGCTGTTATTCCGTCAACAAAGTCTTATAACAAGCTCAACGCCGCCTGCTCTTACGGCGGAGCGCAGCTTGTCATGGACACTATAGAATATAACTACAATGTCAAGATAGACCACTATATGCTCGTCGGATTCGATATGTTTGAGACGATAATCGACTCGGTCGGCGGCATTGATGTTGAAGTGACTGAAAAAGAGGCGCAGTTCATGCGCGCTACGGCGAGAGCGACGAGAGAAATACAGTCCGGCGAGAGCGTCCATATGAACGGAGCGCAGGCGCTTGTCTATTGCCGCATAAGAAAGCTTGATTCCGACTTCATGCGCACTTATCGCCAGAGAAAAGTTATAACGGCTCTTATCAAGAAAGCAAAAACTTCAAATCCGCTGACGCTCAAGAAGCTTGCGGATACAGTGCTGCCGATGGTTCAGACTGATATGTCACCCATGGAGCTCACGAAGCTTGTCTTCGGCGCGCCCAAGTATATCGGCTATGATGTGAAATCCGAGCGTGTGCCGCACGAAAATACTTGGAAATCGCAGACAAAGAGGGGACAGTCGGTTATAGTCACCGATTTTGATGCAAATATACAGTTCCTCAAGTCATATCTTTATTCGGTAGACCCGGTTGAGGATGAGGAAACCACCTAAAACGGAGGGTATAGTTTGAAATATAATAAAATAATATTGCTCAAAGACGGCAGGGAATGTCGTCTGAGAAACGGAACGGAAAACGACGCACAGGAAGTTCTCGATGTCTTTAATCTGACACATGCCGAGACGGATTATCTGCTCACTTATCCCGATGAAAACAGCTTTACCGTTGAACAGGAGGGTGAGTTCCTCAAGGCAAAAACCGAGAGCAGCAATGAGATAGAAATCATTGCGGTCGTTGACGGTAAAATTGTCGGAACCGCCGGAATCGACGCTTTCGGAAACAAATACAAGACAAAACACAGAGCGGAGTTCGGAATAGGCATCGCCAAGGAATTCTGGGGGCTCGGCTTAGGGCGTGCGCTGACCGAGGCATGCATAGAATGCGCCAAAGAGGCCGGATATACTCAGCTGGAGCTCGACGTTGTCTCTGATAACGCAAGCGCGATTTCGCTTTATAAAAAAGTGGGCTTCGTTGAATACGGGAGAAACCCGAAAGGCTTCAATTCGCGTATAAGCGGATATCAGGAGCTCGTCTACATGAAGCTCGACCTGTAAAACTACAGATACAGCAAAACGGGCGGTATGCAATTTAAGCATAACGCCCGTTTCTTAGCAGAAAAACAGAGCAGATTATCAAGACCTGCTCTGCTGCTTTTTATTTATCTGATGCTCTCATAGAGGCTCTTGAACTCGAGAAGTATTCTAGAACCCTCGTGCTTCGATACGGTGAGAAGCTCTTCGTTCTCAGTGAGTATCGAGTGATAGTTGTTGTCGGCTATTATATAGCCGATCTGATCGTTCGTAAGGCCGAGTACCATAAGCTTTCTGCTGCCTACGATATCCTGCATCGAGGGATACTCCCAATCCTCACCGGTCCAGGAGTCCTTAGCCTCAGTGCCGCCGCCGAATGCGATTTCGGGAGCAAGCTCGCCGGGGATGAGTGCGAACGCCAGGTTCGTTCCGATCTCCATATAGCCTATTTCGGTCGGGATTCTCATCGAACCGTCCTTAGCTTTGACCGCTTCGTTAGCGAGAAGTCCGGTGGAGGCGATGAACTCGAGCGCGTGATTGTCAACGGTGACAAAGACATCTCTGTGGGCGATGTTGAGGATAGGCTCGACTCTTGAGCCCTTATCGGCCGCAACGAGTATCTCGCCGAGCTTGTTGCCGTATGCTTCGACGTTCTGATATCTTGTATTGCCCTCAACTGCCACGGGGGCGGTCTGCGAGGTTATGGCAAGCTCTGCACCCTGAATCTGAACATAGTTGGCGCCCGCCGCATTGACCTGCTTCTCTATAAAATAGGGATAGTCGCCGGAGATGTTGGTTGTGCCTGCACCGAGACCGACGCAGTGGATAGCAGCGTTGACTATCCAAGTGGGCTTTGAATCTTTGTTGTCGGGAACAAAGCAGAGGCGGTTGAGATTGGGGTCAAAGGTCTGAGGATCGCGCTTGTCGCGGATATACTCATGAACATCGGTCTGAGAGAAATACATTTCGCCGGGCTCCATGTTGTTGACTGCCGCAACAATGGTGTCTGCGGTGGTCTTATAGAGGTGCTCCATGTACTCTTTGTTCTGTCCGTTGTGCAGGGTGCTCGGATCCATACCGATGGCGTTTTTGAAGGTGTTCCCGAAGAGAACCTTGTTGAGGTCGCCGTTGAGACCGAGAGTATCGATGGCGCTGTGCTGATGAAGAGTGGAGATGTTTACGCTGACGATATTCTTGTTCTTTATGAATCCTGCGATTCTGCTTCTGATCTCGCGTACATCTTTTGCTGCAAGTCCGTATGCGTCGAGAACCGCGTAAACAACGATTCCGTTATCCGTGCCGTCGCTCATTGCAAATACTCTGACTCTGAGGTCGTCGAGTATCTCGGTGGGGTGCTTGGGGTTGGGATAGGAGAGGCTTCCGCCGACATAGTGGTTGCCGTCAAGCTCGTTGCCGGTGAGAAGCGTTGCGCTTGAATAACCGACATTCCAGCGGGCTCCGTCAGCTGCTTTGTCATTGAAAGACTTGCTGCCGACATTTGAGTTTGTGAATTTGTAGTCCGCTTCGTCAGGTCTGCTCATCAGCGGGAAAACTTTGCTCAGACCGACCACAAGACTGTCGATAAGTTTGTCAACGGACATATAGAAAAGTCTGCTGACGCCTGTCTTGAAGCTGTCCCAGGTGAGCTTATCCGAAGACGAGAACGCGCCGAGGATAACTTTGATAACGCTGATAGCTTCGTTGATGTTATCAAGCGAGTCTGCGCGGGACGATGCGGAGCTGTCTGTCGTTGCCGTCAGCTCGGAAACATTCTGCGAAGCCAGCGCGAGGTCTGCGCCGTTGTCGGCCTGTGCACCAACTGCGGCAGCGGTGGAACCGAAAGCGAGTACGGCAACGAGCATAATTGCCACGATACCGCTTATCAGCTTTTTACATTTCATCGTTTAACACTCCTTAGTTTATTTTACAGCCTTTTCGGCTTCTGCTTTCGTTTTGTTGACAGTGTCCATTATGCCGGCGAATACGCTTGCGATTATAGGCGCAGTCTCGGGGCCGAGGGAGTTGGTCTCCTCATAATGTCTTCTGTCAAGTCTGTCGCGCGCGCCGTTGATATAGGGCTCGTTGGGATTGAGATAGAAATCGTTCGGCGGGACGACATAGCCTGTGAAGTCGTTGGAGAGGCAGAAGATAAGCATATTGTCATCGTTTGCGATCTGCAGCAGGGGAGTCGGGTTGATGTCGGGCGATTTGCCCTCGGCCGAACCCTCTGCGTCAAGATATCCGCCGTAAGCAAGCTCCGGGAACAGCTCGCAGGGGAGGAACAGAAGCTTGAGACCGTCAAGCTCGAAATAGTTCATCTCGGTGTGTATCGACATATTGAGCGAACCCTTGCCGGTATATGCGGCGTGGGACTTGAGAATGCCGACTCTCTGAACGAGAGCGAGAACATAGTTATCGCACTGCGCATAGTATTCCTGGCGCATATAATTGAGTATGGGACGGAGCTTTCTCTCGTCCTCAATAGCCATTGCTGTGCGTGCTATCGACTGACCGCCCATCATGGTCGATTTGATATTGTCCTCGTCAAGCTCCTTGAGCCTGATAAGTCCGCCGATAGCGCCGACGAAATATATCGTCTCTGCGCCGGTCTTTTCAAGTATCTCGTTTCTGAGATATCCCGCAAAGTCTGCGCTGACATAGGAGTTCTTGCCGAGAAGCGACTCGGTATGAGAAGCGAAGTTTATCATCCAAACTTCACGGCTTCCGTCCTTGGGAACAAAGCGGAATCTTGTTACATCTTTCGAATAGACTTCGGGCAGACGGGAGTCACGCTGAATCTCTTCGGCCTCCTTCTTGCCGTAATAGAGGTCTCCCTCTCTGCGGTCGTTGTAGGCGTCGATAACGACCTGCTTGACCTTCTGGTGGAGCATTTCCATATATTTCTTGTTGCGTCCGCTTCTCGGCAGGGGACCCCAGAAGCCGACAGTGTCGATGCTCGCATGGTTATGTATGCTCATGATATTAATCGAGCGGCAGCCGGTCTCCTTTTTAAAATCCGCAAGCAGATCTCTGATTATGCCGACATCGTAGTTAGTCAGTCCGATATCGTCGATAGACACGAAAACGACGCCGCCTCTGCCGGACTGGTCGTCTATCCATATGGCGCTCGCGGTCATCGGATCGAGCGCGCCCTTTGCGGGGTTGTTGATCTTATAGCCTGCGACATAGTATGTTGTCTTGTCCATATCGTCGGGCATAACATCCGTCTTGGCAAAACCTACGCTGAAATAATCGCTCTTGGGCTCGCTGATATAATCAAACGTGCCTTTTTCAAGCTCGGGCGCGGGATTCTTCTTTGTCCTCTTTGCGCCGCCGCGTGACAGCGAATTCTGCAGCATTTTGCCGACTGTTCCTAAAGCACTCATGCTTTATCTCCTCTCAGAAAGCTAAAAGTTTTACTTTGCACAATATGTACAAAATTATCTTATATATTATAAACTTTTTATAAGTGAAAAGCAATATTTTTCAGCCAAAAATTATATGTGTCGATTAAATAAATGAGACATAAAGTACGCATTGCGCAAAAAAATGACTTATTTTGAAATAACATATTTCATTTTACTCCGGAAGTGTGTATAATATAAGCTGATTTATTATGTGAAGAGTGAAGCTCTCGATGGAACGGAGATATATTGATGAATTATAAGGTCAACCCGGACTCTCTTTCGGCGGTGTTTATGGTGCCGTCGCAGATAGTCGATCAGCATATCAAGCTTGCCGGCGGTCAGCAGCTGAAAGTCCTGCTCTGGACTCTCCGCCATGCGGGCGAGGGCTTTGATATGGAAAAAATGTGCAGGGACTTGAATTTTTCAGTCCCCGATGCGCAGGATTATCTTCAATATTGGGTCGAGACCGGGATACTTGTATCGGACGGAAATACCAAAGCGGTATCTGCTTTTGCGCCCACTAAACCGGAGAAAAAAGAAGAGCCTGCAACGCAAAAAAAAGAGCTGCCGGATATCGTCCCGTCAAGACCGACCGCCGCCGAGATAGCTCAGCGTGCAGAGGAATCGGCGGATATAAAATTCCTGCTTCTCGAAACGCAGAACAAGCTCGGCAGAACCATAGGCTATGACGGACAGTGTACTCTCCTGATGATGCACGATACATACGGAATACCGGTCGAAGTCATACTCATGATAATTGAATATGCTGTTTCAATCGGCAAATCAAGCTTTCATTATATAGCCTCTATTGGAAAAGACTGGGGCGAGCGCGAAATAGATACTATCGAAAAAGCAGACGAGCAGATAAGCAGGCTCAATTCGGTCAACCGCGTCTGGGCATCGTTTGCCGCGATGGCAGGGCTTTCAAACTCGCGTCCGACTCAGGCTCAGACAAAATATATTATCACATGGAACCGCGAATGGGGCTTTTCTCCCGAGATGATTTTTTTGGCGTATGAGCAGATGGCGGAACACTGCCAGAAAATGAGCTTCCCGTATATGAACAAGGTGCTTGAATCGTGGCACACGAACGGAATAAAAACGCCGTCGGATGTCGAAAAGGCAAACAAACCCGCATCTTCACCGAATTCGCCGCAAAACAAAAGTAAAGCCAATGCGGGACACGCTTCTTCATACGACCTCAACGAATTCAACCGCAATGCAATGCAGAAACCGATAGTTTATAAGAAGAAAAGCAAAAATTGAGAGGGGAAAGACAAATGAGCTACAGCCGCAAGGTATATGTGAAAGCCGCATCGGCACTTGAGCGCCGCCGCAGCAAAGCCGAGCACACTCAGAGCATGCACCGCGAAGAAGCGTATGCCAAAATACCCGAGCTTATATCAATAGACCGTGAAATATCCTCGGCAGGTGCGGAAGTAATCCGCGCCATCGGCATGGGCGAGAACGCACAGCGCTTTATCGAAGAGCTCTCAAAGAAGAATCTTGCCGCTCAGCAACGCCGTAAGGATATTCTCAAAGAAAACGGTTATCCCGAGGATTATCTTGACGCGGACTATACTTGCAAGAAATGCCGCGATACGGGGTTTGTCAGCGGTGTGATGTGCGACTGCTATAAAGAACTTCTGCGCGACACCGCTCTCGCGGAGCTCAATGAGCTTTCGCCGAGCGCACGCTCGACTTTTGAGAGCTTCAATGTCAATTATTATCCCGATGCCGCAGACGCAGTTCCGGGAGTCAACCCGCGGAGCAGAATGAAAGAAATACTCGACTTCTGCAAGGATTACGCCGCCGATTTCGGAACGGATTCTCCGAGCCTTCTGCTCTACGGCGCAACCGGACTCGGAAAGACCCATCTCTCGCTCGCGATAGCGTCCGAGGCTATCAGAAAGGGTTACGGAGTTATATACGGTTCGGCGCAGAATCTTATGTCGCGCCTTGAAAAAGAGCATTTTTCAAGCGGACGGGATAACGAATACGAGGGCAGCGAGCAGGCTATACTCGAATGCGATCTTCTTGTTATCGATGACCTCGGCGCGGAATTTTCAACCCAGTTCACCGTTGCGGAACTCTATAATATTATCAACACCCGCATTATGAGCCGCTTGCCTGTCATAATCAGCACTAATCTCACTCCCGACGGACTCGAGCAGAAATATACGCAGAGGATAACCTCAAGAATAATAGGCAATTATATCTCACTCTATTTCTGCGGAAAAGATATCAGACAGATAAAAACTATGGAACAGGAGTAATATGCCTATATGGACATTATAAACAGCTTGACAAAAATGTTCGGTCTCCAGCGCTGGCAGGTCGAAAACACAGTGAAGCTTATCGACGAGGGCAACACGATACCATTTATCGCCCGATATAGAAAAGAAGCGCACGGCACGCTTGACGATCAGGTATTGCGTGAGCTTTCCGAAAAGCTCGAATATCTGCGCAATCTCGACAAACGCAGAGAAGAGATCAGCGCATCAATAACCGCGCAGGAGAAGATGACTCCCGAAATAGAAGCCGCTCTTGAAAAGGCATCTACTCTCGCGGAAATCGAGGATATTTACCGTCCGTTCAGACCCAAACGCAGAACACGCGCTTCGATAGCCAAAGAAAAGGGGCTTGAGCCGCTCGCCGACGCGATTTTTGCTCAGGCTGCCGATTCCGCTTCGCCGGCAGAGCTTGCGGCGAACTATATAGATGCCGAAAAGGGCGTTGAGACCGCCGAAGACGCGATAAACGGAGCGATGGATATTATCGCGGAAAACATATCAGACGATGCGGATATCCGCCGCCGTCTTCGTTCGCTGTTCACTGTTGCCGGTGTGCTTCAGTCGCGCGCTGCAGACAGCGAAAAAGAGAGCGTCTATACGATGTATTATGAATATGACGAGCCGGTCAATAAAATTGCGGGTCACCGCGTGCTTGCCGTCAACAGAGGCGAGAACGAAGGTTTCCTCAAAGTCGGCATAGATGTTGACCGCATAAAGGCTCTGAATATAATCAATGCAAATGTCCTGAGCGACAACGGCTCAGCCTGCACCGATATCGTGCGTGACGCTGCCGCCGACGCATACGACAGACTTATATTCCCGTCGGTCGAGCGCGAAATACGCAATATGATAACCGACAGCGCGGTTGAATCGGCGCTCAAGGTGTTCTATGTGAACCTGCGTGAGCTTCTTCTCCAGCCGCCCGTCAAGGGCAAGCGCGCCCTCGGACTCGACCCCGGTTACAGAACGGGATGCAAAGTCGCCGTTGTTGACGAAACCGGAAAAGTGCTCGATACGGGTGTTATATATGTCACCCATTCCGAAGAGCAGAAGCTCAAGGCAAAGCAGACCGTGAAACGCCTTATAGAAAAATACGGCATCGAAGTAATAGCCATAGGCAACGGCACGGCTTCAAAGGAGACGGAGATATTTGCCGCCGATCTTATAAAAGAGCTTGACCGCAAGGTATCATATATGATGGTCAGCGAAGCGGGCGCTTCGGTTTATTCCGCTTCAAAGCTTGCGGCGGAAGAGTTCCCGCAGTTCGATGTTTCGCTCAGAAGTGCGGTTTCGATAGCCCGCAGACTTCAGGATCCGCTCGCCGAGCTTGTCAAGATTGACCCGAAAGCACTCGGCGTCGGTCAGTATCAGCACGATATGCCTAAAAAAGAGCTCAGCGAAACGCTTGACGGTGCGGTCGAATACTGCGTCAACTCCGTCGGCGCGGATGTCAACACCGCTTCTCCGTCGCTGCTCTCGCATATAGCCGGAATCAACTCGGGCGTTGCAAAAAACATCGTCGCTTACAGAGAAGAAAACGGCGTGTTCACTTCCCGCGCTCAGCTCAAGAAAGTGCCGAAGCTCGGCGCAAAAGCCTATGAGCAGTGCGCCGGATTCATCAGAGTCCCGGAGAGCAAGAATGTCCTTGATAACACGGGCGTTCACCCTGAGAGCTACGATGCCGCAAAAGCGTTGCTTGAGCTCTGCGGACTTACGGTAAAAGATGCCGCAAATGGAAATACCGGTGCTCTTAAAGCGACCGTCGAGCTGCTCGGCGGCGAGAAAAAGGTTGCGGAAAAATTAGAGATAGGTCTGCCCACTCTTCAGGATATAATCAAAGAGCTCCAGAAACCCGGACGCGATCCGCGTGACGAGCTTCCGCCTCCGCTTCTGCGCACCGATGTTATGGATATCAACGACCTCAAGCCCGGCATGGAGCTGAAGGGAACGGTTCGCAATGTTATTGATTTCGGCGCGTTCGTCGATATCGGAGTGCATCAGGATGGACTTGTTCATATTTCGCAGATAACCAACAAATATATCAAGCACCCGTCAGAGGTGCTGAAAGTCGGCGATATCGTCACGGTGTGGGTGCTGGCGGTCGATGTCAAAAAGAACCGCATATCGCTGACCATGAAAAAAGATAACGTTCAGAAACCTAAGGAGTAAATAGTTTTGTCAGAAAAATTCAGAAAAGATCTCACGCAGGGGAGCGTCACAAAACAGTTGCTCAAATTTTCCGTGCCTTTCCTGCTTTCAAACCTCTTGCAGGCACTCTATTCGGTCGCCGATATGGTGATTGTCGGCCAGTTCTGCGGAAAATCGGGAATAACCGGAGTTTCGATAGGCGGTCAGATAAATATTCTCGTCACCGGCGCAGCTCTCGGTCTCGCCATCGGCGGAACGGTGCTTATAGCTCAATACGGCGGAGCTAAAAAATACGACGATCAAAAGAGCACGATAGGCACGATGACCACGCTCTATATTATTCTCAGCGCAGTGCTCACCGTCGTTATGGTTCTGCTCACAAAGCCGATACTGCGCCTGCTGAAAACGCCGGATAACGCATTTGAAGAAGCGGTCAGATATCTGACAATCTGCATGCTCGGCACGGTGTTCATGTTCCTCTATAACGCCATAAGCGCGATACTGCGCGGCATGGGCGACTCAAAACGTCCGCTCTACTTTGTGGCAATAGCCGCTGCGGTAAATGTTGTCGGGGATATAGTTCTTGTCGGTCCGCTGAAAATGGGCGCCGCCGGAGCGGCGGTTGCCACTATCAGCTCGCAGGGAATAAGCGTTATTCTCTCGCTCATCTATCTCTTCAGCAGCGGATTCTTCTCCGGATATAAAATAAAAGATTTCAGAATAGACAGGCAGAAAGCTCTGAGCATAATAAAGATAGGTTTGCCGTCGTCTGTCCAGCAGGTTATAGTCTCGTTTTCGTTTTTGACGCTGACGGCGCTCGTCAATTCTCTGCCGAATGCGGCTGCTGCGTCTGCCTGCCAGGGAATCGTCGGTAAGATAAATTCGTTTGCCATTCTGCCCGGACTCGCGATGAGCAGCGCCATATCTTCAATGGCGGGTCAGAATATCGGTGCAGGCGAATTCAAGCGCGCCAAGAAGACAATGACGACAGGACTCGCGATAGCGATGGGCATTTCGGTGCTCGTGTTCGTTATAGTCGAGATATTCCCGCGAGAGCTGCTGTCGCTGTTTACGAGCGAAACGGATGTTATCGAAACGGGCATAACATTTTTGAGACTTGCCGCAGTTGATTATATTATAGTCACTCCCGTGTTCTGCATGAACGGTCTCGCGATAGGCGCGGGGTATACAAATATCGCCCTGCTCAATGCGGTTTTCAGCTCGATAGTTATAAGAGTCCCGCTCGCTTATCTGCTCGTTCGCGTGTTTGACCTCGGCTTTAACGGAATAGGAATCGCCATGGGCTTTGCACCTATTGTCTCGCTTTTCATCGGAATCATATTCGTTCAGAGCGGCAAGTGGAAGAAAGCAAAAATAAAGCTTTAAACAGGATTTTGTAAGGCGAAGAAAGGCACGCCTTATGCAATACATATCCGTTTTATCGGATAATCATTTGATATGGAGGACAAAAACATGAAGATTCTCGTTACGGGAGGCGCCGGTTTTATCGGCAGCAACTTTATCTATCATATGCTCCGCGAGCATCCGGATTATGATATCGTCTGCCTCGATCTTCTGACCTATGCCGGCAATCTCAAGACCCTCGACGAGGCAATGAAAAATGAGCATTTCAAGTTCGTAAAAGGCGATATCGCAGACCGCGAGTTCGTTGACAAGCTGTTCGAGGATGAGAAGTTCGATATAGTCGTCAACTTCGCGGCGGAGAGCCATGTTGACCGTTCGATAGAAAATCCCGAGGTGTTTCTCAGAACGAACATCATGGGTACTGCGGCTCTCATGGATGCCGCGAGAAAAACGGGCGTAAAGCGCTATCATCAGGTATCGACCGACGAGGTTTACGGAGACCTCCCGCTCGATAGAACTGATCTGTTCTTCACGGAGGAGACGCCCATACACACTTCCAGCCCGTATTCCGCGTCAAAGGCTTCCGCAGATCTGCTCGTGCTCGCTTATTACAGAACCTACGGACTGCCTGTAACTATTTCGAGATGCTCAAACAATTATGGCCCTTATCATTTCCCGGAGAAGCTTATACCTCTGATGATATCAAGAGCCTACAACAACGAGAGTCTGCCCGTCTACGGCGAGGGACTCAATGTCCGCGACTGGCTCTATGTTGAGGATCATTGCCGCGCTATCGACCTCATTATTCATAACGGCAGGGTAGGCGAGGTCTACAATGTCGGCGGTCACAATGAGAAGCGCAATATAGATGTTGTCAAAACGATTCTGCGCATCATGGGCAAGCCAGAGGCTCTTATCACCCATGTCAAAGACAGAGCCGGTCACGACCTGCGCTATGCCATTGACCCGACGAAGATACACAATGAGCTCGGCTGGAGCCCGGAGACTACCTTTGACGAGGGCATAAAGAAGACCGTTGACTGGTATATGAACAATAAACAGTGGTGGGAAGACATCATCAACGGCGAATACCAAAATTATTACGAAAAAATGTATTCCAACAGATAAATATTCTTGTCTTTTTCTATTTGAGTGTCCTATAATTTATTTTTGAACTCAAGTACAAAAAAGTATTTACAACACATTTTTTTCGTGCTATAATACAGAAAAAGGCGTATAGCCTTTGGTTAGGAGTTTCCAATGTCGGAAAAGAAAGAGAAGAAAGAAAAAGAACAGAAGAACACCGCGGAGGCGGAGCCCTCCAGGCGTTCGAGAAAAAAGCAGAACACTCACAAAGCTATTCTGCATCAGGCAAAGGTACTCTTTGAAAAAGAGGGTATTGGAAATGTCACAATTGAGCAGATAAGCGAGAGTGCCGATGTTTCGCGTTCCACATTCTTTTCGCACTTTGCTTCCGTTGACGATCTTCTCAAGGAGATCTCGGACGAGGAGATAAACGACGTCTTTGAAGCGGCAAGAAAGGGCGACGGCGAGCTTACCGTCAGCGCACTTTTGAAGCAGCTCAACGATGACACTTATCCTTATCCCTATCTTTCCTGCGAAGTGCTCATGCGCGGTATTCTCTCAAAAGGTGAGTCGAATTTCGCACAGGTCGACCGTTTTCTCCGCAAGGAGATAGTGACCGACAAGAGTTATGCGAACACCCTCGAGGAGTTTTCGTCAAAAGAGCTTTCCGCTCTCATTCTCGGAGCCTTCTTCGGTCTCATCTTCCAGAAGATGATAAACGACGAGAGCTTCACAAACCCCGATGAAACAAGCGTGACTATCCAGAAATTCATAAAATATCTGAAAAATCAGGAGGAATTATCATGAGCAACGGATATGGAATCAGCAAATGGGAAGACGCAAAGACCATTTACAATGAGCTTCACGAGCTCACTTCTAAGCCGATTTATTGCGTTTCCGAAGAGGCACTTAAAGACGTTCTCGATTATTTCGAGACCAAGTGCGCAAAGTCGAAGGCAATCACCACCGAGGCAAAGCAGTATATACCCGGCGGCGTTCAGCACAACCTCGCTTTCAACTATCCTTTCCCGATTTGCGTGACCAAGGCTGAAGGCGCGTTTCTTTATGACCTTGACGGCAACAAGTACTACGACTTCCTGCAGGCAGGCGGCCCGACAATCCTTGGCAGCAACTATGCTCCCGTGAGAGAGAAGGTCATTGAGCTTCTTAATGACTGCGGCCCTGTAACCGGTCTGTTCCACGAGGGTGAGCTCCTGCTCGCTAAGGAGATCAACAAACATATGCCCAACGTCGAGATGTTCCGTATGCTCGGTTCGGGCACTGAGTCCGTTATGGCTGCTATCCGTGTTGCACGCTGCGCCACAAAGGCAAAGCGCATCATCAAGGTCGGCGGCGCATATCACGGCTGGTCCGATCAGATGGTTTACGGTCTGAAGATTCCGGGCTCCAGATTCTTCCTTGAGTCCCACGGTATTCCGCACAGCTGCTACGGCACTACCGACGAAGTCAGACCCAATGATCTTGACATGCTCGAGAAGATGCTCAAGCTCAATAAGATGCGCGGCGGCACAGCTGCTGTTATCGTTGAGCCTGTCGGCCCCGAGAGCGGCACAAGACCTGTTGACTTCAACTACAACAAGGAAGTCAGAAAGCTCTGCGACAAGTACGGCTGCCTGTTCATCTTCGATGAGGTTGTTACCGGCTTCCGTGTCGGTCTCGGCGGTGCTCAGGGCTATTTCGATGTCGTACCCGATCTGACCATCTTCGGCAAGATCGTTGCAGGCGGCTATCCGGCAGCAGGCGGCGTCGGCGGTAAGAAGGAGTTCGTCAGCGGCATGGCCGCAGGTGTCGGCACCATGATGAAGCGCGCTTATGTCGGCGGTACTCTCGCTGCTAACCCGCTTTCGTCCTATGCAGGCTACTGCGCTATTCAGGAGATTGCAAGAACCAACGCTTGCGAGGTCGCAGGCAGAGCCGGCGACAGACTTGCGGCAGGTCTTAAAGATCTTGTTAACAAGTACGGTCTTCCTTATGTTGTTTACAACCAGGGCTCCATCGTCCACCTCGAGTGCACCGGTGCAATGAGCTACGACTTCAGCTCGATGAACATCCTCAAATCGGCTCTTCCGATGCTCAAGACAAAGCCCGAGATGCTCCGCAGAAAGTCCGCTATGGAAGAGATGGGCGCAGCTTACATGGCAAACGGTATCGTTACCCTTGCCGGCAGCCGTCTTTACACTTCGATGGCAGATACTGACGAGATCATCGACGGTGCTCTTGAGAGATTTGACGATGTCTTCAAGAATGTCAAGGTTTGCCCCGCAGACCGCGTTTTCGCAAAGAAATAATCAAAAACTGATAAATGAGATGCTCTCCTTCGGGAGGGCATCTTTTTTCGGCATAACAGTCCTGAGATTTTCAAAAAGTAATTGAATAACTTTCATAAATGTGCTAATATTAATGAGATAAACATTTGTTCATGGCTCGAAAAGAGGCGGTAATCATGCATGAGGATCACAGAAAAAGAGTAAAGGAACGCTTCCTGAAAGACGGGATAGAGAATATGCCCGATCACGAGGTGCTCGAACTGCTTCTGTTCTTTTCAATACCGCGCAAAGACACTAACGCTCTGGCGCACGAATTGATAGAACACTTCGGCTCTCTTAACTGTGTGCTCGAAGCATCCGCCGATGATCTTATGCAGGTAAACGGAATAGGGGAAACCTCCGCGACACTTATAACACTCGCTTTTCAGCTGACAAAAAAGTATCTGAAAAACGCATCGGACAAGAAGCTCAAGAAATACGACGGACCTGAATCGGTCAAAGAGCTTCTGATGTCAAAATATCTCGGCGCGCGTGAAGAGATGGTCTATATGCTGTCTCTCGATTTTGACGACAACATCCTTGCGATAAACAAAATATCGCAAGGCACATTTTCTGCCGCGAATATAGACAAGCGTTTTGTGCTTGAAACTGCATTCCGCAACAAGGCGCGTTCGGTCGTGCTCGTTCACAATCATGTCAACGGAATACCCGTCCCGTCGCGCGACGATTTAAACACCACAAAGGCGGTCGGCGACTTCTTTCAGGGCGTAAATGTTCATCTGCTCGACCACCTCATATATACCGACGAAGACATCTTTTCAATGGCGCAAGTTAAGAAATTTGCACCGCTGTTTATATAAAGGATATTAATATGGATAAATTTATTCTTCATTCTCAATACAAACCCATGGGCGACCAGCCGCAGGCGATAGCCGAACTGACCGACGGAGTCAACAGGGGATTTACAGAGCAGACTCTGCTCGGCGTTACCGGTTCCGGCAAAACATTCACAATGGCGAATGTCATTGCCAATCTAAATCGCCCGACGCTCATTCTCGCCCATAACAAGACTCTCGCGGCGCAGCTCTGTTCCGAGTTCCGAGAGTTTTTCCCCGAAAACGCAGTCGAGTATTTTGTTTCGTACTACGACTACTATCAGCCGGAGGCTTATATCCCGTCAACGGACACTTATATTGAAAAAGATTCGGCGATAAACGACGAGATAGACAAACTCCGCCATTCCGCGACCTCTGCGCTCTCCGAGCGGCGCGATGTTATAATCGTCGCCAGCGTGTCGTGCATATACAGCTTGGGCGACCCTATCGACTACCGCAGCATGGTCATCTCGCTCCGCCCCGGAATGGAAAAGAGCCGCGATGAAGTTATAAACAAGCTCGTTGAAATACAGTATGAGCGCAATGATATAAATTTCATCAGAAACAAGTTCCGAGTCCGCGGAGACGTGCTTGAAATATTCCCGGCGCAGTCTAGCGAAAACGCAATCAGAGTTGAATTTTTCGGCGACGAAGTTGACCGCATATCCGAGATAAACGCCCTGACAGGTGAGGTCAAGGGTGTGCTGTCCCACGTCGCAATATATCCCGCGTCTCACTATGTCGTTTCGCAGGAAAAGATGGAGCGCTCAATCAAAGAGATATATGATGAGATGACCGAGCGCGTCGCTCAGTTTGAGAGTCAGGGCAAGCTGCTCGAAGCTCAGCGCATAAAGCAGCGCACGGAATATGATATCGAAATGCTTCGTGAAATCGGCTTCTGCAAGGGAATCGAGAACTATTCGAGAGTCATGTCCGGGCGCGAACCCGGTTCTCCGCCGTTTACACTGCTCGACTATTTCCCGAAGGATTTTCTGCTGTTTGTCGACGAATCCCATGTAACGCTCCCGCAGGTACGCGGAATGTATGGCGGCGACCGCTCAAGAAAAGATACGCTCGTTGAATTCGGCTTCCGTCTGACGTCCGCATATGACAACAGACCGCTGACTTTCGATGAGTTCTACGAGAGAGTCGGTCAAAAAATATTCGTCAGCGCAACGCCCGGCGAGTTCGAGCGTGAGACAAGTTCGCAGATTGCCGAACAGCTTATCCGTCCCACGGGTCTTGTCGATCCCTCGATTTCAGTCAGACCCACCGAGGGTCAGATAGACGATATTATATCCGAGATAAATATAAGAGTCGAGCGCAAGGAGCGCGTTCTTCTGACTACGCTCACAAAGAAGATGGCGGAGGATCTGACGGATTATCTTGAAGACCTCGGCATAAAAGTGCGCTATATGCACCACGATGTTGATACGATAGAACGAATGGAAATCATCCGCGATTTGCGCCTCGGCGAGTTTGATGTGCTTGTCGGAATAAACTTGTTGCGTGAAGGTCTGGATATTCCAGAGGTTTCGCTCGTTATAATTCTTGATGCCGACAAGGAGGGCTTTCTGCGCTCCGAAACATCGTTGATACAGACGATAGGACGCGCGGCGCGAAACGCGAACGGCGAGGTTATCATGTATGCCGATTCCGTTACCCCGTCGATGGAGCGCGCAATAGTTGAGACCGAGCGCAGACGCCAGAAACAGATGGCATATAACGAAGAGCACGGAATTGTGCCCAAAACAATAATCAAGGGCGTTCGCGATGTTATCGAGATAACCAGCAAGAAGGACAAGGGCGAAAAACCGATAAAGAAGATTAGCCGCAAGGAGCGCGAAGAGATGATAGTTCGCTTGACTGCGGAAATGAAAGCGGCGGCGAAAATACTTGAATTTGAGCACGCGGCATATCTTCGCGATAAGATAAACAAACTAAGAGAAGGAAAGTAATCGGAGGCGATATTCTTGTCGCAGAAAAATATAATTGTAAAAGGCGCAAGGGAGCACAACTTGAAAAATGTCGATGTTGAAATACCGCGCGACAAGCTCGTGGTGTTTACAGGGCTTTCGGGTTCGGGAAAATCATCGTTGGCATTTGACACTATATACGCCGAGGGTCAGAGAAGATATGTCGAATCCCTCTCGTCATACGCAAGACAGTTCCTCGGTCAGATGGAAAAGCCTCAGGTAGACTATATCGAGGGGCTTTCTCCCGCCATATCCATAGACCAGAAAACAACCTCAAAGAACCCGCGCTCGACCGTCGGAACGGTGACTGAAATATATGATTATCTGCGCCTGCTCTATGCCCGCATAGGTATTCCGCACTGTCCCGTCTGTGGCAGAGAGATATCGAGGCAGACTGTCGACGATATAGTTGACAGCGTGCTCGAGTTGCCCGAGGGCACAAAAATTCAGGTCATGGCGCCTATTGCGCGCGGCAAAAAGGGTCAGTTTGTCAAAGAACTTGAAAGCGCGAAAAAGGACGGATATGTCCGCGTGCGTGTTGACGGAATAATATATGACCTCAGCGAAAAAATCGAGCTCGACAAGAACAAAAAACACAATATAGAAATTGTGGTCGACAGACTTGTCGTAAAAGAGAGCATTCGAAGCAGGCTTGCCGATTCCATTGAAACAGCGACAGGTCTTTCAAACGGCATTCTGCTCGTTGATGTGATAGGCGGCGAAGAGAAGCTTTATTCACTCGACTATGCCTGCCCGGAGCACGGAGTCAGCATTGAAGAGCTCGAACCGCGCATGTTCTCGTTCAACAACCCGTTCGGCGCCTGCCCGACCTGTTCCGGACTCAGCGTATTCATGAAGCCCGATCCGAATCTTATCGTGCCGGATAAAAATCTTTCGCTCAGGCAGGGCGCGATAAAGGCGAGCGGCTGGAACAATGCCGACGGCGGCACGATAGCGCAGATGTACATGGAGGGCATTGCAAATAAATACGGCTTTACTCTCGATACTCCGTTCAAAGATATCCCTGCGGACGGCGTTGACGCTATAATGTACGGCACAAAAGGCGAGAAGCTCAAGCTTACGCGCAGAAACGAATACGGCACAGGCTCATATATGACTGCGTTCGAGGGCATCTGCAATAACATTGAGCGCAGATATAAAGAAACCACAAGCGACTGGTCCCGTGCCGAGCTTGAACAGTGCATGTCAACGGTAAAATGTCCCGACTGCCACGGTGCAAGGCTCAGAAAAGAGTCGCTTTGCGTAACCGTCGGCGGAATAAATATAGACGAATTTGCAAATAAATCTATTGTCAAAGCCATAGAATTTCTTGATTCGCTCACCCTGACCGACCGCGAGCAGATGATAGCGAAGCTTATAGTCAAGGAGATAAAGGACAGGCTGACATTTTTGCGCAGCGTCGGGCTCGGTTATCTGACCCTTGCCCGCTCGTCTGCAAGCCTCTCCGGCGGCGAAAGCCAGAGAATACGCCTTGCAACTCAGATTGGCTCGTCGCTTGTCGGAGTTCTGTATATTCTCGACGAGCCGAGCATAGGACTTCATCAGCGCGACAACGAGAAGCTTCTCAACACTCTTCGCAACCTCAGGGACATAAGCAACACGCTTATAGTTGTCGAACACGACGAGGACACGATGCGCGCGGCGGACTACATCGTTGATGTCGGTCCCGGTGCAGGCATCCACGGCGGAAATATAGTCTGCACGGGCACTGCGGAAGATATAATGAACTGCAAGGAGTCGATAACCGGGCAGTATCTCAGCGGCCGCAAGAAGATTCCCGTTCCCGCAAAGCGCAGAAAAGGAAACGGCAAGAGCCTGAAAATAATCGGCGCGCGCGAAAACAATCTCAAAAATATAGATGTCGAAATCCCGCTCGGCGAGTTTGTGTGCATAACCGGCGTGTCCGGTTCGGGCAAATCGTCGCTTATAAACGAGATACTGTATAAACGCCTTGTTACCGAGCTCAACGGAGCGAAAAAAGTTGCGGGCGCGCATACGGATATTCTCGGAATCGACAATCTCGACAAGGTTATCGCAATAGACCAGTCCCCGATAGGGCGCACTCCGCGCTCGAATCCCGCGACATATACAGGTGTGTTCAATGATATTCGCGACCTTTTCGCGTCAACTGCCGAGGCAAAGGCGAGGGGATACAAAGCAAACAGATTCTCGTTCAATGTCAAAGGCGGACGCTGCGAAGCGTGCCAGGGCGACGGAATAGTAAAAATAGAGATGCACTTCCTCGCCGATATCTATGTGCCCTGCGACGTCTGCAAGGGCGCGAGATACAACCGCGAAACGCTCGAAGTCAAATACAAGGGCAAAAATATCTACGATGTACTCGAAATGACCGTTGAAGAGGGGCTTGAGTTCTTCTCGAGCATACCGAAGATAAAGCGAAAATTGCAGACCCTCTACGATGTCGGTCTCGGCTATGTCAAGATCGGTCAGCCTGCAACGACGCTTTCCGGCGGCGAGGCACAGCGAGTCAAGCTTTCAACCGAGCTTTCGCGCCGCTCTACAGGAAAGACTGTTTATATCCTTGATGAGCCGACCACAGGGTTGCACACAGCCGACGTACACAAGCTCATTGAAGTGCTCCACAGGCTTGTTGACAACGGAAATTCAGTCATTGTTATCGAGCACAACCTCGATGTCATAAAGACCGCCGACTGGATACTCGACCTCGGTCCCGAAGGCGGCGACGAGGGCGGCGAGATAATCGCACAGGGCACTCCCGAGCAGGTTGCTGCAACCGAAGGCTCATACACCGGACAATATCTCAAAAAGCTTCTGAACGATACGGAGGAATAACAGAATGATAACTTCACGAACCGTCAGTTCTCTTGAAAAGATTTTTCATGACTCCGAGCCGACCTGCGCGTCGCTCTCGGAGATGTCTATGCTCGGCAATGAGAGAGCATCGTTTCAGCTCGCGTATTTCTCTGACGAGGACACACAGTGCGGGATATCCGTATCCGGCTGGAGGCCCGAGAATATAAAAATATACAAAGTCGTTGAGATAAATTCAGATCTTCCGGCTTTTGAGGACTCGGATTTTTATTTTCTCAGGAAAACTCCTGGGCTCTATCCAGATATGCTTGAGCCTGTTGAAGACAATTCATTCTTCGCGGAGAGCGGACATCACGGCAGCTTGTGGATCGAACTCGACGCGTCCGGCGAATCGGCGGGCAGACATGATATTTTTATCACGGTTTCAAAAGGCAAAGAGACCGTCACAAATGTTATCACAGTCGATGTAATCAACGCAAAGCTTCCCGAACAGGCACTTATGTGTACCATGTGGTTCCACTGTGACTGCCTTGCGACATATTATAAAGTCGATGTCTTCAGCGAAGAGCACTGGAATATAATCGAAAACTATGTCAGAAATGCCGCGAATCACGGTGTTAATTTTATTTTAACTCCGCTTTTCACTCCGCCGCTTGATACCGAAGTCGGGGGAGAGAGACCGACCGTTCAGCTTGTCGATGTCAAAAAGACAAAGGACGGCTACGAGTTCGGCTTCGATAGGCTCGACCGATGGATAGACATGTGCAGATGCTGCGGAATTAAATATTTCGAGATGTCGCATCTGTTCACCCAGTGGGGTGCGGAGCACGCGCCGAAGATAATTGCCGAAGTTGACGGAGAAAAGAAGCGCATCTTCGGCTGGGAGACCGATGCCGACAGCGAAAAATACCGCGACTTTCTGCGCCGTTTTGCCGCGGCTCTGACGGCGTTTATCGACAGAAAGGGTATAAGAAACTTCTGCCGCTTCCATGTGTCAGATGAGCCGTCATTGGAGCAGTATGAAGTATATAAAAAACGCGCCAATCTGATAGCGGAGATATTCCCTGGCTTCAAAGTCATAGATGCGCTTTCGGATATTGAATTTTTTGACAAAGGCGCTGTGAAATATCCTATTCCGTCCGAAGATCATGTCGAAGACTTTATCGGCAAAGTCGATGAATTCTGGACATATTACTGCTGTGGTCAGCACAACAAGAATGTCCCGAACAGATTCTTTGCAATGCCGTCGGCGCGCAACCGTATTCTCGGTACGCTGCTTTATAAATATAATGCGACCGGCTTCCTCCAATGGGGCTACAACTACTGGTATTCACAGTTTTCAAAGCATGAGATAGACCCGTTCACCGTGACCGATGCCGGCAAGGCGTTCCCGTCCGGCGATGCGTTTGTTGTTTATCCCGGCGAAAACGGACAGCCGATTAACTCGCTCAGGTTTAAAGTGTTCTATGACGGACTCCAGGATCTTGCCGCGATGCATCTGCTCGAAAGCCTTGTCGGGCGCGAAAAGGCGCTTGAAATCGTGGTTCAGGATGACGAACTCACTTTCCAGAAATATCCGCACGGTAGCAGCTATCTCCTGGCTCTCAGAGAGCGCGTGAACAAAGCTATAAAAGAGAATATATAAAAAATCACCGCGACCCGTAACAAGGGCGCGGTGATATATTTTTGTCTCTTATTCTTCTTCGGATTTTGCTTTTCTGTTCATAATGAACTCGTTTACCTTGTCGGACAGCTCACCGTGCAGCTTATACTTCTTTGTGAAGATGATGAGCGAAAGCACAACAAAAATCGGCGGGATAATAAACATCATTGTGGAAATGGTGTTCTTTGTGAGCTCTGTCTGAACGGGGAGAGTCGCATCATAGTGGGAGAATTGAAGTCCGAGGGCTATGACTATCGACTGTATGGTATATGCGAGCTTCTGGAGGAATCCTTTCATCGAGAAAACGATGGACTCCGAGCGATAGCCGAGGCTGTATTCGCCGTAATCAACGATATCGGCAAGCATAACGGTCTGCGAAACGAAGATGCATCCTATGCCCATGCAGCCTATAAGCGCAAAAACAGCGAACGGGATGAACATCTTGGCGTTCGACGCGAGAAGCACGGGACCGAACAGGAACATTCCGAGATAGCCTATAACGGTCATGCACATCGCGCCCTGAATGACCTTGCGACGTGTGAACTTCTTCGAAAGTACCGGGAGCAGGAACAGTCCGAGAGCCTGACCCACGCCGCCGATTGCCGCGAAATAAGAGAGCAGCGATTTGTTGCCCATGACATTATCAAAGAAGTAGATGCCCATTGCGTTGGTTATATACCAACCGGTGTTGAAGAGCAGGGCAGTGAGCATGAAAACGAGCAGCTGATCATTCGATTTGACGGTTTTGAAAGCCTTTGCGAGCGTGAACTTCTCTTTCGGCGGCACTGAACCGCGCTCTCTTGTGGTGGTGACAGTGATAAACGCACCGATAATAAGCACGATACCTGCTATCATAGCCCAGCGGCTGTAGCCGACGGAATCGTTGCCCTTGCCGAGCATCGCGACCATCTGAACGGTGAACACGCTGACTATTATCTGACCGAAGCCCGAGAAAAATCTCGGAATAGCGGAGACGACATTTCTCTTCTGCGGGTCGCTCGTCAACGCGGGAACCATCGACCAGTAGGGGATATCTATCATTGTGTTTGTCATGCCCCAGAGGACATACATAACAGCGGCATAGATATAGAGCTTTATATTTATGAAATCACTGCTGACCTCAAATCCGGGATTGGTGAAGAGGAAAGTCAGCGCAACCGCATTGAGCACGGCGCCGCACATTATCCACGGGCGGAACTTGCCGAACTTAGACTTCGTGTTGTCAACGATCGTGCCCATCATCGGGTCGTTGATGCCGTCCCATATACGCGCGAGAGTCGGCACGATAAGCAGGAAAGTTGCATTGAGCAGAAGAACATCGGTTAAATACTTTGTAAGGAACGAGTTGAACAGACCGTAACTCAGATCCATTCCGATAGCGCCCACTCCGAAACCGAGATATCCGAATATCCATGATATCCCGCCGGAGCTGCGCTTGGCTTTTTTCTCTTTCATTGATTCACATCCTCATAAAGGTTATAAGATAATATTAATTCAAACTAAAGCTTCCGTCAAGCCGAAAAAGACAAAATGAATTGAAAAATCGCGGTTTTGATGGTAATATATAGTCAGAACCTAAAAGGAGACGCTGTATGCAAGCTATAGACGAAAGACTTCGAGAATATATAGCTGACAAAATAATTCTGAAAGTGCTTTAAACGAGCTTTTCAACAAATACTATAAAAGTGAAAGGGGAACGGAATAATGCTCAGATTCAACTCCGACCATAAATTCAAGATAATGCAGATAGCCGACACGCAGGAGATTCCCGCCGTGTCGCCCGACACGCTGAGTCTCATAAACAATGCGCTTGACCGCGAAAAACCCGACCTTGTTATTTTCACGGGCGATCAGATAAAAGGCTATTCAAAAAAATTCAAAAAAGATCCTGCAATAATTGAGAGCACCATAGATACTCTCGTTGAGCCGATTGCAAAGAGAAACATTCCGTTTATGGTTACCTACGGCAACCACGACGCGCAGTGCGGCATCGGTAATCGCGGTCAGTACAAGTTCTACGCGAAGTACGACAACTTTATAAGCGGCGATCTCAGAAATTCCGACGATGTCGGAACGGCTGATATTCAAATATATTCGAGCACCGAAGACAAGCCTGTGTTTGAGTTATATATAATCGACTCTCACGGCAAGGCAAAGGACGGCGCGGGATATGCGCCCGTCGACAAAGAGCAAATAGAATGGTATATCTCGCGCCGCGAACAGCTCAAGGCCGAAAACGGAGACTATCTGCCGTCGCTCGTGTTTCAGCACATCCCCGTGCCGGAGTTTTTCGATGTAATAAAGAAAGTGCCCAAGGGTACAAAGGGCGCAGTCCCGGCATACGGAGCGCATGAAAATGAGTATTTTGTGCTCAATGATGAAACTATCGCCGAAGGCGGATTCATGCTTGAATCGCCCGCTTCTCCCGATGTAAACACCGGCGAATTTGAGGCGATGAGCGAAAAGGGTGATGTCCTCGGCATATATGTCGGTCACGACCACAACAACAGCTTTGTCGTAAAATACAAAGGCGTTGATCTCGGATATACTCAGGGCGCGGGATTCAATGTGTACGGTCCCGGCGAAAACAGGGGAGTGCGAATCTTTGAACTCGACGAGACTGCACCTCGCGAATACAAAACCCATACCGCGACATTCAAAGAACTTTGCGGAACAAAGATAAAGACTCCGGTTAAAGAGTTTATCTATAAGCACGCGCCGACCAGCCCTCGCGCCGTCAAACCGATACTCATAAAGATCGGTATCGGCATTGCCGCAATTGCAGCTGTTTACGCCGCATATAAGTTCTTCACAGGGTTCAATATCTAAACAAAAAACAGCACCGCATTGAAAAATCATGCGGTGCTGTTTATTTATTTTATAAACGAGAACATATGAATTATATTCATGTCTTCCTGCATATCAAGTCCGTGGCTTCCCGCGCCTCCGTCTATCTCATGGCAGCCGTGATCGGGACAGAAGCCCAGCAGAGTTTTATGCCCGCTCCACTTCGCTTTTATAGCGTCGTGTATCTCCGAAAATACGGCTATATTCGCCTTGAGCGCATCTATCGACTCTTTACCCTCCGGCGCCCAGCGGTGCATCATGCCGTCATAGTTGCCGTTATAGAGCGTGATGAAATCGTATTCATCTGAATCTATCAGCTCAAGCGCTTTTGCGTTGCATTCTTCAACGAACGGATATATGTAGTAATCAATGTTACGCTCAAGGAAGATTTTTGAAATACTGTCGCCCTCGGTCGAAACTATTGCGCAGCGTTTGCCTGCTGCGGCGAGAGCATCAAAAGCCGTCGCTATTTTTAAAACCGGCTTTTCGTATTTCATTATGCCGTGAATTTCCGGCATAACGCCCGAATACATCGAAGCGAAGCAGACCGGCGTCACGCTCGGCATAACGGAGAGCATTGGGAGCTGAATCTGTGTTCTGAGTATCGCATCTTTGAACAATTCAGTATATTTCTGAAACAGCCACAGTGCGATAGCGTCGGGGTTATATATAAACACTCTGTCTGCTCCGCCTTCGCCGAGCTCGGCAAAGAGTTTGTCGAGCACTATGTCGCACGGGGCATCTGCACCATCGGGAGCATCGATGCCCAAAGCGCGCGTAAATGTGGCGGCGGAACGGGTCAGCCTTATTGAATCATAGAGTTCACTCATTGTTTTCATTCTCCTTGATTAGATTATTTATATCCGATATCTCCGGCATTGAGAGCAGTGCTCCCTTTTTGCAGGTCACAAGAGATGCGGCAGCGTTTGCGAAAACAAGCATATTCCTGAGTTCAGCTTCTTCAATCTCTTTGCTGCCGTTATTCAAAAACCAGTCTATACAGCAGGCGCAGAAGGTGTCGCCCGCTCCGGTGGTATCTATCGTCTTTACATTGAGAAAAGTCGGCGCTTCGGCATAAATATTTTTATAATATGCGCGGCTTCCGTTACGCCCTGCAGTCACAGTCAGCAATGCCACATTCTGGTAGCGCATTTTGAATATCTCAACCGCTTTATTTATTTCATTACAGCCGGTCAGAAAACGCAATTCGTCAATCTCGATTTTTACAATATCGCTCACCGAACAGCCGTAATCTATTTTTTGCTTTGCCCTGTCCATGCTGTCCCAGAGCGGAGGACGGAGATTGGGGTCGAACGACAATAGCAAGCCCGAATCTTTCGCTGTCTCAATAGCTTTTACCGTTGCCTTTTCAACGACATCATGTGTCATCGAGAGCGTTCCGAAGTGAAGAACGCGGCTCTGTTTTATGATATCTACATTGACTTCATCTTCGCTCAGCATCATATCCGCACCGGGGGCACGGTAAAAAGAAAAGTTTCTGTCGCCGTATTCATCCATCTCAACAAAAGCGAGCGTTGTGCGGACATTCTCGTCGAACACGAGCCCGCCGATATCCGTGCCGCTGCTCTCGACAATATTTTTGAGCTTCTTGCCGAAGATATCGTCTCCGACTTTGCCGATAAACGCTGTGCTCCTGCCGAGCTTGTTGAGCATCGCCAGAACATTGCACGGCGCGCCGCCGGGATTCGCCTCAAAAATCGGCGAGCCGATATCAGACACCCCCGACTGTGCCATATCTATGAGCAGTTCGCCTATTGCGGTGACATCAAACATTTTATGCAGCCTTCTTTCGTGTTTTGCGTTTCTTTGCGGCGGTTCTGACGCCGTTTATAGCCATTCCGAGCAGGGGTGAAATAACAAGTGTGACAATTAAAATCACAAACTGATTTTCAATCTCGAAATATTTCGGAATTATCGATTGCAGACGCTGATGCAGCAAATAAAGTTCGAGACTGTATTTGCCCAAAAAGTTAAACGGGAAAGTAATAACTTTTTCAAGCTTCGGCAGTTTTTTATTGAGCGCCGAAAGTCCGAGAGAGACAAGCAGGCAGAATGACGGCATCATCAGCAGCGCGGGATAGCAGTTGAGCCCGTTTTTTATATATTCCGGCTCATTGACGCATCCGTTGAGATAATAGGCGAGAAAAGTTCCGAGTATAAATGCCGCGATATTGAGTATCAACGATGTTTTAGTAACCTTTTTATCTTGCGCAGCAAGCCTTCCCGTATGTATTCCGAGCAGGAAAACAGAGAGCCTTACAGCCGTTCCCCAAAGATAGATCAAATCGTTATAGTACATTATAACGCAAAGCGGAACAGAAAGAGACATACACGCTACAGTATATATTATCTGCTTTTTGCCGCCGAGCTTTTTATAGAAAAACAGAAACAGTGGAGTTATCAGATAAAAAGCCAGCTGAGTCGGGATATACCAATCAAATCGCGCGTGCCGCGTCCAATATCCGATGCCGGATATATAATAGAAGAAGTCAAGCACGCTCGCTCTGTCGAGCCTCAGCAGACAATATGAAGCGCAGGCAACTATAATATATGCGGGCAGAATGCGAACAAGACGCGCCTTATAAAACCTGAGCACATTCGGTCTTTTAGTCAGCGAATAATATACTCCGAGCCCGGAGAGGAAAAGAAAAATATCGACTCCGTAAAAGCCGATTCTGTGAATAAACCAGCCGACTTCGGTGGCGAATTTCAGCGGTATGTGAAAATATATTACCCACAGTATGGCAAAGCCCATCAAAAAGCCGCGATATTTGCTCAACGCGCCGTAAGTCATGCTGATCACTTCCTGTCCATTTTTCACAATAGTAACATAAATTGGCACCCATTTCAATATAAAATAAATTAGTTCTGCTTTTTCTCTTTTATTTTTTTGTTTAATGTGATAAAATTTTGTTGTTTAAAAAGACAAGAAGGAGTGCTGTATGAAAACTGAAAAAATAAGAGAGTCGATACTCGGCGGCAAGACATCGCTCGGTATCGAACTTGGCTCGACGAGAATCAAGGGTATACTTGTTGACGAAAACAACGAAGTTATCGCGTCGGGCGGCTATTCATGGGAAAACAAGCTCGAAAACGGCATCTGGACATATCACCTCAACGATGTTTGGACAGGTATGCGCGAATGCTACAGAACACTTGCCGAGGATGTCAAGGACAAATATGATATCGAACTGACGTCTGTCGGCGCAATGGGTATTTCCGGCATGATGCACGGATATCTTGTGTTCGGCAAAGAGGGCAGACAGTTAGCTGATTTCAGAACTTGGCGAAACACCGTCACCGAGCGCTCGGCGGCTGAGCTTTCCGAGCTTTTCGGGTTCAATATTCCTCAGCGCTGGAGCATAGCTCACCTTGACCGCGCCATACTCAATGGCGAGGATCATATCAAAAATATCAACTTTATGACAACGCTCGCGGGCTATGTACACTGGATGCTGACGGGAGATAAGGTAATCGGTATCGGCGAAGCATCCGGTATGTTCCCGATAAACAGCGAAACTCACGATTTCGATGAAGCGATGATAAAGAAGTTCGATTCGAGAGTCGCAGACAAAAATCTTCCTTGGAAGCTGCGCGACATATTGCCGACAGTACACAGCGCAGGAGATTTCGCCGGCAAGCTTACGGAAGAGGGCGCAAAGTTCCTTGATCCGACAGGAAAGCTCAAACCCGGTATTCCGTTCTGCCCGCCTGAGGGCGACGCAGGCACCGGAATGGTGGCGACAAACAGCGTTGCTCAGAGAACAGGCAATGTTTCAGCAGGAACATCGATATTCGCAATGATAGTCCTCGAGAAGCCGCTTTCAAAGGTGTATCCCGAGATAGACATGGTAACAACGCCGGACGGCAGTCCCGTTGCGATGGTGCACTGCAACAACTGCACGACCGATCTCGATTCGTGGATAGGTCTGCTCAAAGAGACCGTTGAGCTGATGAGCGGGAGCGTTAATGTGCCGAAGCTCTACGACGCGTTCTATAACAAAGCTCTCGAGGGTGCTCCGGACTGCGGAGGACTGCTCTCCTATAACTATTATTCCGGCGAGCACACAACGGGATTTGAAGCCGGCAGACCGCTTTTCACAAAGCTTCCGGACAGCAAGATGGATCTTGCAAACTTTGCCCGTGCAATACTCTTCTCATCCATGGCAACTTTAAAATTCGGCATGAACATACTGACCGAAAAAGAATTTGTCCGCGTTGACAGACTCCTCGGACACGGCGGACTGTTTAAAACTCCCGGAGTCGGTCAGAAGCTCATGGCTGCCGTGCTCGAAACTCCCGTCGCCGTTATGTCGACGGCAGGTGAGGGCGGCGCGTGGGGAATCGCTCTGCTTGCATCATATATGAAGAACCGTGCAGACGGCGAATCGCTTGACGGCTTCCTCGATTCAAAAGTATTCGGCAATATGCTCGGAGACAGCATAGCTCCCGACGCTGAAGACGCCGAGGGATTCAAAAAATATATGGAGCGCTACAGAGCGGGTCTCGCTATAGAGCGCGCGGCAGTAGACAACCTGAACTGAATATATTTTTCAGCCCTGTGCTTTCAAAAGTGCAGGGCTTTTTTATTTTTTCACCCTTTGATTTGACAAAAAAGACCTCAGCGGCGGCTTATAATTGAGTTATACCGTTTCGGGAGGTGCGCGATGAGCAATGTTATATATGTCGATATACTGCTGATGATAAATCTGCTCGTCAACTTTCTGATGCTGTCGGCGGCAGGTCTTTTGGTAAAAACTCCGACGCGCAGTTGGCGTATTTTGCTCTCCGCCGCAATAGGAGCGGCTTATTCACTTATAATCTTTCTGCCCGATATGAATCTGTTCTTTTCGATAGCTTTGCGAGTTATCTGCTTTGCAGTGATGCTTTTCACTGCGTTCTCTATACGCTCGGTTAAAGATTTTCTCAGAGCTGGCGGAGGCTTTCTGATGGCGAACTTCGCCTTTGCGGGAATCACGCTCGCCATATGGCTGATGTTCAAGCCCGACGGACTTACATATAAAAACGGCGCGGTGTATTTTGATATCAGCGCTGTTACGCTCCTGTTGACCTCCGCCGCCTGCCATGCTGTTATACGACTCATCTCCTATTTTATGCGCCGTAACGCGCCTGACAGCCACACGGCAACAGTAAGAATAAATTATCGCGGAAAAGAGGCTGAATGCGCCGCTCTCATAGATACTGGCAGCTCACTGAAAGAGCCGTTTTCTTCATATCCCGCGATAGTGTTTGAATACGGCGCGATAGCTTCTGTTCTGCCGGATGAAATAAAAAAACTCGCGCGCAGAGAGATAAAGGAAGACGAGGCATATGCCTGCCGCGGTGTCAGGTTTATAAGCTTCAGGTCGGTCGGCGGGAGCGGGCTTCTTCCGGCAATAAAAATTGACAAAGCAACAGTAAAAACCGCCAAGGGCATTTTTGTATGCAGCGAGACTTATGCCGCGATATATAACAATTCGCTGTCCGGCGGCGAATATTCGGCGCTCATAGGAAACAATTTCTTTGACAGAGCGGAAAGGGGAGGCTCAAAAAATGAAAAAGCTGAAAGCGGTAATACAAAAACTGATAAACCGTTTTCTCAACCGCAGAGACCGGGGCGAGGTACACTACATAAACGGCTACGAAATACTGCCCGCCCCGCTGAAAAAAGATGAGGAGCGTGAGATATTTGAGCGCATCGAGGCGGGCGATGAATCCGCGCGCGAGCCGCTAATAGTACACAATCTCAGGCTAGTGGTCTATATAGCGAGGAAGTTTGAAAACTCCGGAGTAGGAATAGAAGATCTCATATCAATAGGCACCATCGGATTGATAAAAGCCGTCAACACATTCAGACCGTCAAAAAACATAAAGCTCGCGACATATGCCTCGCGATGCATCGAAAACGAGATACTCATGTTCCTGCGCAAGACAAATAATATAAGAAACGAGATTTCGCTCGACGAACCGCTGAATGTGGATTGGGATGGGAACGAACTGCTTCTGTCCGATATTCTCGGCAGCGAGCCGGATACGGTAAATCGCGGCATAGAGGCGGAGGACGAAAAAAGTCTGCTTTTGCGTACCGTTGATGCCCTTGCCGACCGCGACAAGCTTATAATGCGGATGCGATTCGGACTCGGCGGCGGAAAAGAATATACGCAAAAGGAAGTCGCGGATATGCTCGGCATATCGCAGAGCTACATATCAAGGCTCGAAAAAAGGATTATTGAACGCCTGAAAAGAGAAATGAACGTCGTGTGATTCGACGCACCCTCAGCGGCATATAATGCCGTTGGGGGTGATTTTCTTGAACTGCTGCGTGACAGATCTGAGAAACAAGCAGGTTATAAATCAAAGGGACGGAAATATACTCGGTCCCGTGTCGGATATTGAAGTTGACACCTGCTCGGGAAAAGTAGTTGCAATTATCGTATTCGGCAGGCCGAAATGTATGGGGCTGCTCGGACGGTGCGACGATATAAGAATATGCTGGGAAGACATAAAGGTTATAGGCGAAGATGCCGTGCTCGTGTGCTACAATCAGCAGGCGTGCTGTGCGCCGCCGAGAAAAGGAGGTAGATTCTGCGACATATTCAATTCTTTTTGAAATAACTTGACAAATACTGCTTTTTATTGTATTATATTGCTACACTTTATCGGATAAAAGCTTTAAAGCGCAAAACAAAGAAAAGCAGAGGAAGAAAAAATGGAGAACACCACCGTCTGGATAACTATCGCGGTATATGTTGCGGTTATGATAATAATCGGCATTGTATCGGGACGAAAAGCAAAGAGCATAGCCGATTTGACAGTCGGCGGACGAAACGCCGGAGCGTGGCTTTCGGCGCTTTCTTACGGTACGGCGTATTTTTCGGCAGTTATGTTTGTCGGCTACGCCGGCGGCACGGGACTTAACTACGGCCTTTGGGGTATCGCCGCAGGAATAGGCAACGCCGTGTTCGGCTCGTGGCTCGCCTGGCGTGTGCTCGCCAGAAGAACACGCGATGTTTCAGACAGGCTCAAAATAAAAACTATGCCTCAGTTCTTTGAACTGAGATACAACAGCCGCGCCATGAAAATATTTGCCTGCATGGTTATATTTATTTTCATGATCCCGTATTCGGCGTCGGTCTATAAAGGCCTCGCGTCGGTTGCCGATGTTCTGCTTGGAATAGACGACAAAATATGCATGATAATTATCGCTGTCCTTGCCGCAGTTCTTCTGCTGCTCGGCGGATATCTTGTTCAGGCGCGCGCGGACTTTGTTCAGGGCATCGTTATGATGTTCGGCATAACTCTTCTCATAATCTTTGTCATACGCTGCGACAGAGTAGGCGGTATAGAAGGTCTCAGAGAATATGCCAATTCGGCAGAGGGGCTTCCGAAGCTCGGGCTCAAATCCGCAACCTCGCTCATCGCAACCGTTCTCATGACCAGCTTCGGCACATGGGGACTGCCGCAGATGATACAGAAATATTTCGGCATAAAAGACGACAAGCAGGCAAAGCGCGGCATTATAATATCCACATTTTTTGCTCTTCTCGTTGCCGGCGGCGGATATTTTATAGGCTCGCTCTGCCACAGATTCTTCACCGCCGACGAGATAGCATCATTTAAAAAGCCGGTTCAGGACTATGTCGTTCCGAATATGCTCAAGGTCGCGAATCTTCCGAATATACTGCTCGGAATCGTCCTTGTCCTGCTCATAGCAGCGTCGGTTTCAACTCTTTGCTCCATAACGCTCACTGCGAGCTCGACATTCTCCATGGACTTTGTAAAGAGCGTGCTCAAGCCCGGAATGAAAGAGAAGAAAGTAACTGTTCTCACAAAAGTTCTCTGCGTTGTGTTTATTCTCTGCTCCTATGTTGTCGCAAATACAGATACGCCCATTCTTGACATGATGAGCTACTCCTGGGGTATAATTTCCGGCTCGTTCCTTGCGCCCTATGTCGTTGCGCTGTTCTGGAAGCGTATGAACAAACACGGTGCTTGGGCTGCGATGATAGGCGGTTTCTCTGTCGCGATAGTTCCTGCGATATGCAAACTGCTTGTTGAGTTCGGGGTCAATAATAGTACAGCATCAACGCTTGCTGGATTCGGACCGCTTTTCGCCTGCATAGCGATGCTACTTTCGCTCGCGCTCTGCTTCATCGTCAGCGCAATAACAGCAAAAGACGACAAGAATGTTACCGAATTATTTTATAACGGTATTGTCGAAAAAGAGTAACAGTGGTATAATTTATAGGTGATTTCCGAATACCCTGTCGAAGTATAAAAGAGGGAGACTTCAAGATGTTTTTTCAAAAGGAAATTGAAACAATGAAGCGCAGCGAGCTGGAAGCGCTGCAGCTCGAAAGACTGAAATGGACGGTTGATTACTGCTACAAAAATGTGCCGTTCTACACAAAGAAGCTTGATGAAGCGGGCATTTCCGCGGACAAGATCAAGAGCCTGAGCGATATCAAATACATACCGCCGACTACAAAGGCCGATTTGCGCGACAACTATCCGTTCGGTCTGTTTGCAAGACCGATGAAAGAGATGGTGCGCATCCACGCTTCGTCCGGCACAACGGGCAAGCCCACAGTTGTCGGATATACGAAGCACGACCTTGATCTGTGGTCGGACTGCGTTGCCCGTCTTGCCGCCGCGGCAGGCGCTACCGACGAAGATATCGTTCAGATATCTTTTGGTTATGGCATGTTCACGGGTGCTCTGGGTCTTCATTACGGACTCGAAAAGCTCGGCGCAACAGTCGTTCCCAATTCGAGCGGAAATACCGAAAAGGCGCTGATGTATATGCGCGATTTCGGCACCACCGCGCTCGTTGCAACTCCGTCATACGCACTTTATATGTGCGAAACGGCAAAAGAGCTCGACTATCCGATGAGCGACTACAAGCTTCGCCTCGGGCTGTTCGGCTCGGAGGGCTGCACACCCGAGATGAGAACCCAGATAGAAAAGGGCTGGGGACTGTTCGCCACCGACAACTACGGCATGAGCGAGCTTATGGGTCCCGGCGTTTCCGGCGAATGTGAGGAGCGCGACGGACTTCATTTCTGCGAAGACTATTTCTATCCCGAGATAGTCGACCCCGAAACGCTCGAACCTCTTGCCGAGGGAGAGACAGGCGAACTGCTTGTGACTACGCTGACAAAAGAGGGACTTCCTCTGCTCAGATACAGAACCCGCGACATCACAAGGCTCAACTATTCTCCCTGCAAATGCGGAAGAACAGGCGTCAGGATGGACAAGGTCAAGGGCAGAAGCGACGATATGCTAAAAATACGCGGCGTGAACGTGTTCCCGTCGCAGATTGAAAGCGTGCTTATCGGCACGGAGCAGATCGGCGCAAACTATCAGCTTGTTGTCCGCCGCGAGGGCTTTGCAGATACACTTGAAGTCCGCGTTGAGCTTGTTGACGCATCTCTGCTTGAGAGCTACGGCGAAATCGAGCGGCTTCAGAAGAAGATAATGCACAATCTCCAGACCACTCTGGGTATCCAGTGCAAGGTCAGCCTGCTTGAGCCCAAGACGCTCGAAAGATTTGTCGGCAAGGCGCACAGAGTTGTTGATTTGAGAAACGAGAAGAAATAAATCCGGAGGCAAAAAATGAGAAAGTTACTTTTAGGAAACGAGGCCGTTGCAAGAGGTCTTTACGAAGCCGGATGCCGTGTTGCATCGAGCTATCCCGGCACCCCGAGCACCGAGGTGACGGAGAGCGCGGCTAAATATGACGAGATATACTGCGAATGGGCGCCGAACGAAAAAGTCGCTATGGAGACCGCAGGCGGTGCTGCCATAGCCGGAGCGCGTTCTTTCTGCGGCATGAAGCATGTCGGACTGAATGTTGCCGCCGACCCGCTGTTCACGCTTTCTTATACGGGCGTAAACGCCGGTATGGTCATAGTCGTTGCGGACGATCCCGGTATGCATTCATCGCAGAATGAGCAGGATTCGCGCAACTATGCAAAGGCATCAAAGATACCGATGCTCGAGCCCGCGGATTCTCAGGAATGCCTCGCTTTCACGAAGCTTGCATATGATATCTCCGAGCGTTACGATACCCCGGTTATAATCAGACTCACTACGAGAATCTCTCATTCCCGCAGCCTTGTTGAGATAGGGGAGAGAGTAGACAACGGACTCAAGGAGTATGTCAAGGACACACAGAAATATGTCATGATGCCTGCTATGGCGAAGAAGAAGCATGTCATAGTTGAAGAGAGAACAAAGGCTCTCGAAGCATGGGGCGACAGCGAAGCCATTGACCTCGGAGTCAACAAGATTGAATATAATGACAAGAAAATCGGCATAATCGCCGGCGGCATTGCCTATCAGTATGCCAAAGAGGCTCTCGGCGATAAAGCGTCTTATCTCAAGATAGGCTGCCTCTATCCGCTGCCCGAAAAGATAATCCGCGACTTTGCGGCAGAATGTGAGAAAGTCTATGTCATTGAGGAGCTTGACTCTTACATAGAAGATCACTGCCGCAAGCTCGGAATAAACGTTATCGGCAAGGAGCAGTTCACGCTTCTCGGCGAGTATTCGCAGAGCATGATAAAGAAAGTTATCCTCGGCGAAGAGAACGCTTATCTCAAGGCCGATATAAACGTTCCCGCGCGTCCGCCCGTACTTTGCGCCGGATGCCCGCACAGAGGTCTGTTCTATGCTCTCAAGAAGCTCAAGGTCAATGTCAGCGGCGATATCGGCTGCTATACGCTCGGCTCGATGGCTCCTCTCGGCATGATGGACACCTGCATCTGCATGGGTGCATCCGTCTCTGCGCTCCACGGTATGAACAAAGCTGACGAAGCCGGCTGTCACAAGCGCGTAGCAGTTATAGGCGATTCTACATTTATCCATTCCGGTGTTACGGGTCTTATAAACATCGCATATAACCAAAGTAATTCGGTTGTTATCGTCCTTGATAACAGCATCACCGGCATGACCGGACATCAGCAGAATCCGACTACCGGACTTACAATAAAGGGCGATCCGACGACGGCAGTCAGCCTTGAAGCTCTCGCTCACGCAGTCGGAATAAACCGTGTCGTTGTCGTTGATCCTTATGACCTCGCCGCAACAGAAAAAGCAATAAAAGAAGAGCTTGAAGCGGACGAGCCCTCGGTAGTCATATCCCGCCGTCCCTGCGTGCTTCTCAAATATGTCAAAACAAAGCCGCCCGTCAAGGTCAACACCGACAAGTGCGCATCCTGCAAGATGTGCATGAAGATCGGCTGCCCCGCGATAAGCATGAAAGAGGGCAAGGCTCACATTGACTTCACCCTTTGCGTCGGCTGCGATGTCTGCAAGCAGCTTTGCAAATTCGGTGCGATAGAATAAGAGAGGAGCGGGAAAAATGGCAGTTAAATCAATTATGATAGTCGGCGTCGGCGGCCAGGGTACTCTGCTTGCGAGCAGACTCCTCGGCAGCGCGCTTATAGACAGCGGATACGAAGTCAAAGTTTCCGAAATACACGGAATGAGCCAGCGCGGCGGTTCCGTTGTTACATATGTTAAATACGGCGATGAGGTCTTCTCGCCCACAATTGAGCATGGTGAAGCCGATATAATCCTCGTCTTTGAGAAGCTCGAAGCCGCAAGATGGCTTAGCTTCCTTAAGCCCGACGGCAAATTGGTCGTCAACGATCAGTGCATTGACCCGATGCCGGTCATAACCGGAGCGGCGGAATATCCTCAGAACATATCCGAGGCAATAAAAGCAGCAGGAGCTTCTATGATAGAGCTTGATGCGCTTTCGCTCGCCGTCAAAGCAGGTTCGGCAAAGGCGGTCAATGTTGTTCTCATCGGTGCGATGGCGAGCCACATGCAGCTGAGCTATGAGACATGGATAAACGCTATAAAGAACACTGTGCCCGAGAAGTTCCTTGACATGAACCTTGAGGCATTCCGTCTCGGCTACGAGCACGAGAAAACCTGCTGAAACACAGAAGAGAGATAAAGAGATACAAGGAGATAAGAGACGATGGCAAAGTATTTCAGCCCCGAAATTGAAACGGCGTCGCGCGATTATCTGCACGCAGTGCAGAGCGCACGGCTGATAAAGACGGTAAAAAGATGCTATGAAAATATCCCGTTTTATAAGGCAAAGTTTGACGAAATGGGTCTCAAGCCCGAGGACATACATTCGATAGACGATATCGGCAAGCTGCCCTTTACAGTAAAGCAGGATCTCAGAGATCACTATCCGTTCGGACTTTTTGCCGTGCCGAGAGAGGAGCTTGTCAGAGTTCACGCCTCGTCCGGAACGACCGGAAAGCAGACTGTTGTCGGCTACACGAGAGGCGATATAGACCGCTGGTCGGAGTGCGCGGCAAGAGCTCTTACCGCTGCGGGCACAACGCCCTCGGACTACATCCATGTCTCTTACGGTTACGGACTTTTCACCGGCGGTATGGGACTGCATTATGGTGCGGAAAAGCTCGGCGCGACTGCGATTCCCGTGTCGTCCGGCAACACAAAGCGTCAGGTGCAGATTCTTCAGGATTTCGGTTCAAATGTGCTTTGCTGCACTCCGTCATACGCTCTGTTTATCGCAGAGACACTCAAAGAGATGAATGTCGATCCCGCCGATTTGCCGCTTAGAATAGGTATTTTCGGCGCAGAGCCGTGGAGCGAGAATATGCGCACCCAGCTTGAGAATATGCTCAAAATCAAGGCATATGATATATACGGTCTCTCCGAGATAGCGGGTCCCGGCGTTGCATTTGAATGCTGCGAGCAGAGCGGAATGCATATATGCGAGGATTATTTCTATCCCGAGATAGTCGATCCCGTGACCCTCAAGCCGCTGCCCGACGGCGAATACGGCGAGCTCGTGTTCACATGTATCGGCAAAGAAGCTCTTCCGCTGCTCAGATACAGAACCCGCGACATTTCCGCAATAACGCATGAGAAATGCGCCTGCGGCAGAACGCTCGTCAAGATGCTCAGACCCAAGGGCAGAAGCGACGATATGCTTATTATCCGCGGCGTCAATGTTTTCCCGGCTCAGGTCGAGCATGTTATTCTTTCGCTCGGCATGGATCCGAACTATCAGATTATAGTTGACAGAGCGAATAATCTTGACATAATGACCGTCTGCATCGAGATGTCAGATCACATGTTCTCTGACTCGGTCAAGCAGATTGAGGCTAAAGAGAAGGAGATTTGCGGCGCCATGCAGTCCGTCCTCGGTGTTTCCGCAAAGGTGCGTCTTGTTGAACCGCACTCTCTGCCGCGCTACGAAGGCAAGGCTTCGAGAGTTATTGATAACAGAAAAATATAAAGGAGGAAAACCAAATGGCAATCAGTCAGATTTCGGTTTTTGTCGAAAACAGACCCGGCAGACTTGCCGACATAACGGCAGTCCTCGCCAAGAACAGCATCGATATCCGCGCTCTTTCCGTTGCGGATACCTCGGACTACGGCATTCTCCGCCTTATCGTCAACGACCCCAAGTCGGCGGTTGAGGCGCTCAGAAGCGAGGGAATGACCGCTTCCGCAACTCAGGTTCTCGGCATAATCATTCCCGATGAACCCGGCGGACTTGCGCGCGCTATCAAGGTGCTTTCAGATGCGCAGATAAGCGTTGAGTATGCTTATGCGTTCATCACGCCTTCGGTCGGCAACGCCTATGTTATCATCAGAGTCGAAGATAACGATAAGGCTTCCGAGATACTCAAGGGCGCGGGAATCGAGCTCATTGAGCAGGACGATATCTTCAAGAAGTAAAGATTTTTTAACGCCTCTGATTAAAAAATCAGGGGCGTTTGCATTTTAAAAGACAGGATTAGAATTGATGAACAACAGTCAAATTATTTCTACTGCCATGGCGCAGTCCGCAACAGACCTCGGATGTGCGCCGAAAGACTTTATAAAAGACAAAAATATTATCGTTGAATCAACAACAGACCCAAATGCGCGAAAATATTTGAAGCTTCCGTTTATATGCGACCTTGTGTCATACGGAAACAACATTGTAGCTTCCGTTGACATGAAATATAAGGACATTGTGGAGCAGTATATAAATAGATTTGCGCCGGAGCACTGCTTCGAAACACCGAATATGCATATTCTAAATGACGCTTTTCAGGCGCACGGTATGCGCGTTTGTTTCATGGCTGAGTATTTTCTGCCGCGTATGGAGTCGCTTCAGGAACTGTCATGCCGATATGAACTCAAGGTTATGTATCCGAATGACTTCAAGGATTTATATCTGCCGCAGTGGAGCAACGCGCTGTGCACCGACAGAAAAGATTTAGATGTTCTGTGCATCGGTGCATACGACGGCAATACTTTGATAGGGCTTGCCGGAGCTTCTGCCGACTGCGACACGATGTGGCAGATTGGAGTCGATGTTCTGCCGGAATATCGCAGGCAGGACGTAGCTGGTGCGTTGACAAGCAGACTGGCGCTGGAGATTATAAAACGCGGCAAAGTCCCGTTTTACTGCTGTGCATGGTCAAATATCAAATCTGCCGGGAACGCAATAAAAAGCGGATTCAGACCCGCATGGGCGGAGCTGACCGTAAAGCCCGCCGATTTCGTTGATAAACTGAACGGAATAAAAATTTAATAGATAAGCTAAAATGTCCTCGCATGGATACTGCGGGGACATTGGTATTTTTCGGGACAAAGCCTCATATTATTAGATAAAATAATGGAGGTAAAATGCTATGGACATAAACGCGGCAGCAAAGGAATACGGAAACGGTGTTATAACTTCACTGAAAAAGAATCGCAGAATACTTATTATGATGCTGCTTTTTGCAGCAGGAATGATAATAGGTGCACTTTCGCTGAAAAAGGCTGATGGCTATCTTTCGGGCGCATTTTCGGATATGTTTTCGGTTTATATAAGATCAAAAAGCAGCCAGTCTCTCGGCATGAATTTTATAAATTCGCTGGCTGTCAACGCCGCATTTATGCTCGCGGCATTTGTATTCGGGCTATGTGCTGTCGGGCTGCCGCTGATATGTATTCTGCCCATAATACGTGGAGTGGGGATAGGTATGCTGTCGGGCTATCTATACTCAAATTTTGCTCTGCGCGGGCTTGGGTACTGCGTTTTGGTGATATATCCAGGGCTTATACCGGCTATTTTTGCGCTCCTGCTCGCTTGCAGTGCCGGAATAAATTCATCATATGAAATGCTCCTCTCGCTTTCTTCAGCTAAAGCACAAAGAGGGGAGGGGAGCATAAAAATTTACTGTATGCGTTTTTTGATAATATGTATTCTTATAGTTCTTGCCGCGGTAACCGACGCCGCCGCAAGCAGACTTTTTTGCAGGCTGTTCAGCTTTTAATTTTCATCAGAATCAGATTCAGACTTTTTGCGGTTGATTTTGACTTTGTTAAGCGGGTTGGAGTCAACGGCGCTGCGCAATTGTTCGTCGACAACATGAGTATAAATTTCAGTCGTTGCCAGATTCTCATGGCCGAGAATTTCTTTTAGTTGCAACACATCGACATGGCCGTATTGATACATGAGCGTAGCGGCCGTATGTCTTAGTTTGTGAGTTGAAAATCCCTGACCGCTGAGCCCGGATTTTTCAAGATATTCGTCAACTATATGCTGAACCGTTTTGGGGCTGATTCTGGTCTTGCGGTTGCTCAGAAAAAGTGCTTCTTTGTCTTTCACGCCGTCAACCGGACGCACTTTCATATAGTCTTTTATTGCGCTTACACACGCATCATTGAGATAAACCGTGCGTTGTTTATTTCCTTTTCCGGTTATCATAATTGTATTATCCGGTTTTATATCAGAATAATTGATTGAAACAAGCTCCGAAAGACGCATTCCGCAGTTCATAAAAAGAACTAAAATGCAATAATCGCGCTCCTTATTTTTACCATCTACGGATTCAAGCAAACTCACAGCCTGTTCAAGAGACAGATATTTCGGCAACGATTTCTTTATTTTTGGCGATTCCAGATCCTGCATAGGGTTTTCATCAATGTAGCCCTGAACCTTTAAATAACGATAAAAGCGTTTGATAGAAACGACTTTGCGAGCTCTGGCTGCCGTATCATTGCCGCGCTCGGCGCGACAGTATTCCAAAAAGCCGTACGCGGTCGGTATACGGGCAAGCGAGATAAAATCGATATCAAGCTTTGAAATATCAATTTCATCTATAGGAGTGTTTTTATACTGCGAAAGGTTTTCTTGCTTGAGCATGTACGCAAAGAAAAGCCGAAGATCCGAGGCGTATTCGCAGACAGTAAGCTGCGATTTGCCTTTGACACTCGACAGATAATTCAGATAATCCCGCACCAATCGCGGCAGGCATACAAAATCCTCAGGCTTCACTAAAAAAATAGAATCAACTTATATTTAAGTCCCCTGAATTATACAAAACATTTATTTTGTATAATTTTAGCGAGAGCTTTGGTAAATATAAATATATTCTCTCCTTTCGCACAAAATCAATACATTTGAGGTAATATAAAATTAAGTATATCGGTATAACAGTTATTAAAAGCTGTTCTTTCCGCTCGAAGCATTATATATTGTAATAAGTCTTGTAGATTGACTTTTTGTCTGCATATTAATGTTTGTAGTCTTTTTATTCTGTCCTCATATTCTGTATCTTTTGCTAATCCATATTGTATTATTAAAATATACAGTCTTTCTCGGTCAGTCATTTTTGAACACCCCCTTTAGGCAAATATCCAACTATAGCATACTTGACTTTTACACTTGTATTAGGTATTCTTATCTCTTGACCTCTAAATTCTGAATAATCTATATTCTGATAAACTGATTGACAATCACGTTTGAGATAATGACCGCCGGCATAATAAACATTGCCTAATATTTTAGTGGTATCTTTAGTAACATATTTAGTGATATAAGCTGATACAGCAGATCTATTATCATCTAATTCAATCGCAGTAGAAAAACCAAGATTCCAGTTATCTAAATTATACACTTTGCGACATTTATTATCAAGTTTTACATAGGTTAATTTTAGATTATTTCCACTACATAAACCGTGAAAATGAATTGCACCGTCTTTGTGATACTCAGGTATTATGATATAATTTAAATCATATCGAGAAACCATATTATTCAACCATTTTATCAATTTTCTATTTATTTCTTTCTTATCATATCTATCTATTTTTGTTTGGTCTAATGTTAATGTTATAAAATATTGCCATAAATCACCATTGATAAAAGCAATATCAAATATTTTATCTTTTGCACGTTTAAGAGAATCGTCACGAGTTATTGGTTCGTCAGATTTAGTATAATCATCTCGTTTGTTTATTTTGTTTATAAGTTCTACTTTATCAGGATTGAAAATAAATTTGTTAAATACAGTATATTTCAAAATGTCATTAGGATAAATTTTTACACGAGAATTGTATAATACATCACTGTCAATTAAACAATCTCGATACAAGGTTTTCACCTCCAGTGAGTCATATTTGTGGCTAATATCAAGTATAAGGGAACGGGACTCAGGAAGCCCCCTCCATTGGAGGGGTGCTTCCCTCCTCCCCCTGCTCAGCTGTCTGATTGAAAAGGATATCATCCCAGAGCGGAACGGGAATGTCGGGTTTTTCATCAAAGGTGAAAAGAGTCATAAATTTACCGTAATAAGGTTTACGCCAAAAAAGGAAATTGCCGACAGGGATTTCGCAGACATCCCAAATTACCTTTTGCATACCCGCTTTAAACATACGACCAACAACAGCAGTATTATTATCTGCAATTTTTGCAATAGTAGTGTGTGAAGCTTCTATGTGCGTAAGGTGCAGGAAACCTTTTGTCAGGTAAAATGTTTCATCCGCAGCACGGCGGACATTAAGGTCGAGTGCGTCATAAGCCTGAGTCGCGATAAAAAGCCGAGTATCATTTTTACGCAAAAAATTAAAAAATTCATCATCTGCCTGAGTCCACTTAGCATAAGCACGCGCAGGCCACACAGTTCGAGCTTCATCGATAAGTACGACAGAATGTGACAGATTAGCGTTATAGAGCCACGCCTTATCAACATCGGCTTTATATACACCATTTACAAGGCTTTTCTTCATGGGAATCTGATAGACTCCCTGATAGGGATATTGGCAATAAACTTTATATCCCAACTTGAGATATTCTTCAGCAATCAGCGCAAAAACAGAGCTTTTACCAGTTCCCCTATCGCCTGTTATTATGGTGCAATACGGTTCCGATATATGGCGTTTTAACCTTTTATTCAGAAATCCTAACATTTTCCATACCTTATTTTATTGAAGATTTTAACAGCAAGCCCGACAACAAAAGGCACCGAAATATATAAAATATATTCGGGAAACGCGAACGAAGCAGAAAAAAAATCAACAAAAAAATCCTTGAAATTATTTAAAAAGTCCATAAGTACCTCGAAAAAGCCCGCCAAAGAAAAGACATTGACGGGCTATATAAGTTTATCTACGACGTCTGCGACGCTTACCACTGGACGAAATGCCGCGAACACCAAGTCTGCGGATAACACCAATAGCAAACATAACAATACCGCCGAGAAGAGCAATAAGCACAGGCACAAAAATCAGCGGGTTGTTTGTAATGGTAGTTATAACATTCGCAAACATGCCAATAATAAGGTCATAAACGGTAGTCATAGCACCAAGTACACCAGCTATACTCAAGAGAACCCCTCCTTTACGCTAAATTAATTAGTTGATAATGATTATCTGCGCCCCTTGATACCGAACTTTCGGACAACCTTTATAGCGAGTCCAACAGTACCGGCAACAATGGCGAATATAACCATCCACAGAAGAAGGTCATTTTTAGCAATCATATCGACAAAATCGGTAAAAATGCCCCAAAACCATGTAGAAACAGAACCAATACCAGAAGCGATATTGCTAAGACTTGCAATAGCAACAGTGGTAGTACCTTCGCCCATTATTTAAGCTCCTTTCTTTATATTTTTAATTATTATTAATCGGCTTCAATATTAATATTAGCTGACTTCTTTGTAGGAGCAACTTTTTGAGACCGAAAATAATCATGTTCCATTGCTTTAAATTTGTTTGTATTTTTCTTGTAATTCGGATTGTAGAATTTGTAACCGCCTACAGTAACATAAGGCAAATTGTTTTTCTTGAAAATATCTTTTGATTTACTTTTAAAATGAATTTTGGAAAACATTCTTACAGGATTATGAAAACCACTAAAATACAAATCATGTTGCCTTATTAAATTAAAATTAGGATATGAAGAATCTACATTAGATACATCCGGAGTAGAAGTTACAATAAGAACTATAACCGAAATTATTGTTCCGATGAGGAACAGCGCAAAGATGAATACAAGGCGCGAACTGGTAACAACAGATATCAAATCAGCAACAGATTTTTTAAAGAAATCCCAACAGATACCAAGAGCAGGAAAAGCAGTCGAAGAAATCCACAACTTAACATCATCCATAAATTCACCGCCTAACAACATGATACAAAGCTATACAAATAGAACCAGCGACAGGAATAAGCAGGAACAGACCTACCCCCGAAGATATCAAGCCATTAATATAACTATGTAATTCCATTGATTGTAGCTGACTAAACCACATTGAAACAACTTCAAGCATTTAATCACCTACCAAAAACACGAACAAGAGCACCAACAATGCCGAGCGCAAGCGGGACAGCAACAAACGCAATCAGGAGCGGATTATCAGACAGGAAAGTAAAACCACCCGATAGAGCCGTCCATGCACTAGTAAGAGCATCCAAAGATAAAACCCCTTTCAAAAGATATTAAAGATTATAGAAATAACCTTATAGACAAAATAAATACTTGCAACCACAAAGCCGACAAGAACGAAATACTCTATAAATTCAAGACCCGCAGGAGGTGAACCGATAAGTTTTTCTAAGGCTTCAAGCATTTAATTTCCCCTCCTTTTTCGTGAGAAGAACAAGCTAAGAACAGAGCACGAAGCACAAACCAACAAGAGAGTATACAGAAAAATGTTTTCTTTAGATAGAAAATAATTATCTGTCTGCCTGTCCCCCTTATCATCAATAAAAGTAACATTAGTATTAAGAATCTTAGTTACTGTTATATCCCGATACTCGTAATAGCTTGAAGTATCCGTTCTATATTCGAGCGTCCCAAGGGAGGTAAAACGTGCCGGATAACTTTTTCCGGCAGAGGTATAGATATACCCTGAGACCGTAGAATTAGTAACGTTACATATATTATTACCGCTACCACTAAAACCGAAATAATTGTTTTTGTAGTTATTCGCACAGATAAATGTAATTTTCCCAAAGGTAGATTCAACCTCAAAAAAAGCACCTCCTGAAATCGGAACATATGACGGAAATTCCGTTGAATACTCGACAGCAAAACACGGTAAAGAGCTGAAAACCAAAACAAGCACAACAGCAAAAATTGATATTATTTTTTTCATTACTTTTTCCCCGCTATGAATCTTCCGATAATTGCAAAGACGCAAGCAATGACTATAAATGCAATTATAGGTATTCCATATATTTCATTACCAAGAAAACCAAAAGCCCCTTGAAGAGCCGTTATTAAATCGTTCATGACTGCGATTCCCTCCCTAGAACTTTATAAAGAACAGACACTATAACAAGAGCTGTACAGGCTACTACAAACGACGTAGGCAAAGCAGATACAACTTTTACAAGGAATGTAACACACTTAACGAGAATATTTACAAGAGACAACAGAAGATTGCCTATAAACTTAAAAAGTTCAAGAATGAATGTAAAGAAATCTTTGATATACTCGATTATTTTTAACATCCAATCACCTACCTACTATTTTACGAATGACAAGAAACACAATACCGAAAGCAATCAAAGCAATAACAGAAGCAGGAGCAACGCCCATAAAGCCATTAAAAAGCTCTGTACCTTTTGAAATGTAATCTTTTGCGGTATCTCCGGCAGAATCAATACTATCAGCAAATTCATTTAACTGGTCGAGCCAACCATTCATGGTATCAATAGCAGATTGAAAAGCTGATATATCAGTATCAAGAGGTGGAGAATCAGAACCGGCATTCTCAATTTTGTCAACACCCTTGTTGATAGCTTTATCAAGATTTTCATTAGTAACATCGGTAAAAGTTAAGTTATTAATAAAAATACGATAATAAACCTCAGAGTTACTAAGACGAGTAGCTTCAAAACGAAGTGTAGGAACGCCCGTCCAAGTTTCGGGAATTGTAACATAAAAATCAAAAGACGCATTAACACCAATAGATGTGCTATAGTCCTTTTTAGCAAGAGAAATAACGCGAGAAGGTTCAACAGAATCATATAAATATAAATGATATGCGCCCCAGTTGTTTGACTGCTGCATAGTGTAAGTTACATGATATTTATTAGTAGACCGAAGTTTAGACAAAGTCATAGGGTTAGTACGAAAAAGAGTATGTTTTGAATAAAAATCGTCAGACTTCTGAAGAAAATTATACCCGCGATAACCGTTTACGGTAATCATCTGAATAATATCAGGGGAAGTATTAGGATTAGGCGTAACGCCAGTACCTTGAAAAGAAACAATATCCTTAAAATAATAAACAGAATCAGAAGTAGCAGAAGAAGCAGAAGCAGAACGAGCAACAGAACGGCGCCCGCTTGACTGAACAATATCACCAGTATTATTATCTATAACTTGCAAGCCCCATATATAAGGACTATCAGGAACAATATCACAACTATATGAATCAGCAAATGCCGGAACACATGAAAAAACCAACACGAGCACCACTGCAAATATACTTATTAACTTTTTCATATTTTCCCCCCATAAATATATATAAGGGGCAGGAGCTTCTATAGGAGGTATAAAAATGAGAGATCATAGAAAAATTGGAGTGTCTTGGCTGAAAAAAAGAGAAGCTGCTGCCCCTTACAGGCTATTTAATTGTTTTTGAGCTTTACTCGGCAAGAGTGATTCTCATGCCATACTCAGGATGATTGCGGATTGAAACACGCCAGCAAACCTCGGCAAATTTCTTCACGCCGTTAAGCGACTCAAGAAGTGTTGCAGGAACTGAGATTCTGACAGTATCGCCGTCCTCACAGTAAACATCTGCGGTATGATATGTATTGCCGTTAGACTTGCTAACTGTGCTATATGTGCCGAGGAAATTACCTTTAAGTTCTACTATCATGTTTTGTCTCTCCTTAAAATATGTTTTTGATAAATTCAATAAATGCCCTGCCGTAAAGCCCGACAAGATTCAGAATGTTATATAACATTGTCAGAACCTCCCGAAGCTTCAATTACTTCGCGCATTATCTGATACTCGCGGTAAAGCAGTCTTTCGAGATACTCAACATCTTCCAACTGTACCGTGGACGGTTCGCCGTCAGTGTCCATGTCAAGAAGATAATTGACAAAGAGCATACAGTTGAAGCAATGCGCGAAATCTTCCTTTGTGAAAGACATCGGGAAATGAACCATTTTCGGATTTTTGGGATTTTTCATTTTCGTACCTCCTGAGAGTTGAATTTTTGTAGTTCACTTATCGACTACGATTCAAATTATAGTCGAGTTTTGAACTATTGTCAATAGTTCATTTATGAACTGTGGTATAATCTACCTATTAAACAAAAACGGAGGTATTAATTTATGAGTTATGCACAAAGATTAAGAGACGCGAGAGAAGATAAAGACCTAAAACAATCAGATATCGCAATAATACTAAAAACAACACAATCATATTATGCACAATATGAAAATGGACACAGAAAACTACCAATAGAGCACTTAATAACCCTGTGCAAATATTACAACTTGTCAGCCGACTATATGTTAGGCTTCATCAATGACCCAAGACCGCTAAAATAAGACGAACCCCCGAAGAAATCTTCGGGGGTTCTACTTTTAGGGCATAAATACAATTCGTTGGAGCGAATTGTATTTACTGGCTTCTACTTCTACACTGGCTGTCACGATATCAAGGCAATAAAAATTTTTTGCGCAAAGGGCACGCGCAAAAATTTTTTATTGACCCTACGGGCAACCTTGATATCGCGCCACTTTTTCTGATAGCCGAAGATGCCGAGGGGGCGGGACGGAAAGCAAGGCAACAAGCCACTACGAACTTTGAAAACTTAATAAACAACTTAGTTGTTTGTCTCCCCCTCGTCCTCTTAGGATATCAGAAAAAGAAGATAAAAAGGTAAATACCTCGGGGGACAAACAAAAAGCAAAGCTCGCAGGGCTGAGCCGAAAAAAAACCGCCTGAGCGTAACAGCACTCAGACGGAGAAAGGAGGAAAAGCCATGTACACCGAATACGGTTATATCGGCGAGGACGGAATCGAATATGCAACCGAACGCGAAGCATATGAAGCCCAAACCGATAACGATGAATAGTTAGCTGTTCCCCTGTTTGCGGTCAGGGTAACCAAAACCGCAACACTATAATATCAAATTTGAAAGGATTTTGCAAGATGAAAGAAACAAGAAAAATATCAATGTACAATATAAGAAACGAATGTATAAAAAATAATTGGTACACAAAAGGCGATTGCGATGATTATGATAATATACTCACCTTTGCAAACAACTTAGAAAATGCAACAACTAACGACCTTGAAACAATAGCAACAGATATTAAAAGACACAGTGAGACAGATTATGAAATTGAAAGCATTATGTTCGTATTAGCAAATGACTGTTGCACAACATTCATAGAAGATTGAAAACAGTCTTAGTTTGGTAAAATCAACCCTCCCACTTCGGGAGGGTTGATTTTATGCAAAATGTTTATTTTTTCTTTATGGTATCATTTATTTTGTATAATTTTCAATGTGGCTTTAGTCAATCTGACTATTGATTCAGTTTTCCCTCCCTTCACACAAAATCAGAACTCTATCCCAAACAACCACTTAGTATTCTCGGTTGCGGTATCGACAAGCATTTGTACATCGATATTTTTTATATTCGCTATCGTCTGCGCAGAATATGCAATCATATCAGATGAACATCTGGTTCCTCTGAGCGGCACCGGCGCCATATAAGGACAGTCGGTTTCAAGCAGGATTCTGCTAATATCTGTTGCCGCTGCGACTGCAACCGGTTTCTTCGCGTTCTTGAAAGTAACTGCTCCGCCGAGACCGATATACATTCCAAGTTTTAAAACTTCCTGCGCCATTTCAACGCTGCCGGAAAAACAATGGACTACGCCTTTTGGTCTGTATTTTTTGAGCAAAGTCATTGTGTCCTCGTGCGCTTCCCTGTCGTGGATTATAACAGGCAGATCCAGTTCTTTTGAAAGTTTCAGATGAAGCTCGAAAATCTCTTTTTGAAGCTCTCTTGGCGAGAAATCATAGTGATAATCGAGCCCAATCTCCCCTATTGCGACGCATTTTTTCTTTTTTGTGAAATCAATTATTTTTTGTTTTATTTCGCTGATATTAGCGTTTTTTAATTCTTTTTCAGCCTCATGAGGATGAATTCCGCACGCGCACCAGAAAAAAGGATATTTTTCAGAAAGCTCCGCAGATGTTGCGGAGCTCTTCAGGTCACTTGCACAGTTTATAACAGCACAAACGCCCTTTGACGGCAAGGAGGCTATCAATTCGTCCCTGTCGCCGTCAAACTGTTCGTCGTCGTAATGGGCGTGGCTGTCAAAAATATTGTTTATCATCTTATCTTTGCTCCGGCCGGGATATCGTCAACAAAAATCACCTTGACATCATCGTCTGCGCAGTCAGCCGCAAGAATCATTCCGCAGCTTTCAACGCCGCAGAGCTTTGCAGGCTTGAGGTTTGACACAAGAATTATATTGTGTCCGACAAGATCCTCGGGCTTGTACCACTTGGCAATTCCGGAAGCAACAGTGCGCAGTCCGCTGCCGTCGTCTATAGTCAGTTCAAGCAGCTTCTTTGCGCGTTTTACGGGCACGCAATCCTTGATTTTTGCAACTTTGAGCTCGACTTTTGCAAAATCGTCAATGCCTATCATTGCAACTCCGGGAATCTCTTCTTTCTTCTCTTCGAGTGCCGCTTCGGAGACGGAAGTCTCCTTCTCTATCTCCTCAAGCATCTTTTCTGCGTCGATTCTGTTGAACAGCGGAGTCGCCGTTCCGACATGTCCGCCGGCTTTGAGCGCGCCAAAGGACTGGATGCTCTCATAAGAAGATATATCTGTGTTGAGCTGCTCAAGAATCTTGTCCGAGGTATCGGGCATAAAGGGCTTGAGCTGAACGGCAATTATTCTGATGCTCTCGAGGAGATTATAAAGCACCGTGCCGAGCCTTGCGCGCTTATCTTCATCCTTTGCGAGCAGCCACGGGGTCGTCTCGTCGATATATTTGTTGCTGCGTCTTGCTGCGCTGAAAATAGCCTCGAGCGCATCTGCAACATGGAAATCATCCATGCATTTATCAACCGTCTTTACGCTGCCGAGAACGGTATTTTTGAGATCCTCATCGACTTCTTCCGGAGCTTCGGGAGCGAGTATCTCGCCGCCGAAATATTTATTTGACATTGCAATGGTTCTGTTGACAAGGTTGCCGAGCGTGTTTGCAAGCTCTGAATTGTAGCGCTCGATTATGGTGGTATAAGTGATCGAACCGTCAGCGGCATAAGGCATCTCGGAGAGCAGATAATATCTGATGGCGTCAACGCCGAAATGTCTCACAAGATCGTCCGCATATATGACATTGCCCTTGGACTTTGACATCTTGTCCGTTCCGAAAAGCAGCCACGGGTGGCCAAATACTTTCTTGGGCAGTTCAAGACCGAGAGCCATTAGCATAATCGGCCAATAAATCGTGTGGAAGCGAAGAATGTCTTTGCCGATTATATGCGCGTCTGCCGGCCAATATTTGTTGAACAGCTCGGAACTGCCGTCGGGATCATAGCCGAGAGCGGTGATATAGTTCGAAAGCGCGTCTATCCAGACATAGATGACATGCTTGTCGTCAAAGTCGACCGGAACGCCCCATTTGAAGGACGAACGGGAAACGCAGAGATCCTGAATACCGGGCTTTATGAAATTGTTGACCATTTCCTTTTTGCGGCTCTCGGGATAGATAAAGTTCGGGTTCGCCTCGATATAATCCTCAAGCTGCTTCTGATACTTTGACATTCTGAGGAAATATGCCTCTTCCTTTGTCGGGACAAGCTCACTGCCGCAATCCGGGCACTTGCCGTCAACGACCTGGGACTCGGTGAAAAAGCTCTCGCAAGGCACGCAGTACATGCCTTCGTACTCGCTCTTATAGATATCGCCCTGGTCATAAAGCTTGCGGAATATCTTCTGAACTACCTTTTCATGATAATCGTCGGTAGTTCTGATAAACTTGTCATAAGTCGTGTTGAGCAGATCGCAGATGCCGCGTATCTCCCCTGCCACTTTGTCAACATATTCTTTCGGGGATACGCCTGCATTCTTGGCGTACTCCTCTATCTTCTGGCCGTGTTCATCGGTACCGGTAAGGAAAAACACATCATATCCCTGCATTCGCTTATACCTGGCTATAGCATCGGTGAGAACTATCTCATATGAATTGCCTATGTGAGGCTTGCGCGATGTGTAAGCAATCGCAGTTGTGATATAATACTTTTCTTTGGACATGATTTATTTTCCTCCTCGTATGTAAATACTTATATATTATACCATCTTTTTTATATTTTACAAGACAAAACCGTGCCTTGCGGCACGGTCATCGTGTTTTCTTTTTCATATTTGCGGCAAGTATGCCTCCGATACAGGCACATACGGCTGCAACAGCCGCCGCAATCGCTGTTTTTATGCCTACACTGCCGCCTGCGGCCGCGGCGGATATAACAACGCAGGCAATAAGCAAAACGGATGAACACAGTCCCAACAGAAGTCCGTTTTTTCTTATCGGGATGACAGAAAATAGTCCGGCTATAAACGCCGATATTGCGGCACACACAATTGAAACGGGCGTATAAGCTCCCGACGAAACACCTTTTTTGAGTATCACCGCAGAGGCAATCGAAAGCAGTATAAAAAATATTGCGGCGCCAAGCGCATTGCCGATAAGCAGACTTATCAGAAGAGTTTTCTTATCGTTGGTTTCTTTTCGCTCTCCCCTTTTGGCAGGCATAAAAAATCCCCCTCATACCGTTTGTTAAAAAGTATGAGGGGAAGTCTGATTTTATGTCAGATTACTCGGCGTCCGCATCCTTGTTCTTCTTGCTCTTCTTGCGGCTTGCCTTGCTCTTTGCCTTGGCCTCTTCCATCTTTGCGGCCTTCTCGGCTTCCTGAGCTTCCTTCGCGGCAGCTCTCTCAGCCTCGAGCTTCTCGTTAGCGGTGTTGTTGGTGCTGATAGCCCATCTCATGATCTTGATTCTGTTTCTTTCAGCGCCGGTCTCTATAATAAGAGAATCATCCTTAACGGTAACAACGCGTCCGACGATGCCGCCGATGGTGGTGATCTCATCGCCGACCTCGATGCTGTCGCGCATCTGCTGCTCTTCCTTCTGCTTTTTCTTCTGGGGACGGATCATGACAAAATACATGACCGCAAACAGAAGAACCATCATAACAATAAGAGAAATCTGGCTCTTGCCGGAAGCTGCAGTGCTCGAAGCTGCGCCGCTGGTAAGATTTAAAAACTGTACAAAATTCATAATGAACCTCCAAATGATAATAGAATAATTATAACTGCTGTTTCATATTTATGCAAGCATTTATTGAAATTTTTAGACTGACGCGAGCGAAAAAACATAATCTTTGTGCACAATGCCTGTCTCAATAAAGGATATTCCGCTGCATTCGAAGCCCCTTTCGGTTATTTCGAGCGATATATCGCTGACTGTACTTACCTTTGGACTCAGCGCCTTGAAGCAGGCTTCTTTGACAGACCACAGCGTAAGCAGGCTTTGCGTATCTGTCGCATATTCCCTCTCGGCATCGTTGACGCATATTTTATTTATAAGTTTGGGATTGACATCACGCTTTTTTTCAATGTCAACTCCGATTGAAAAACTGCTCACCGCACAGACTGCATAGTCGCCGGAATGACTGAGAGATATATAGCATCCATCGCACAGCGGCTTCCCGCTGCCGTCACAAGTTATTCTGATTTCGTCCTCATCAATACCCAAAAAATCGGCAGACGCGCGCCTTGCGGCGAGATTCGCGGCAAGCGAGCGCTTTTTGTCATCTTCAAAGCGCATCTTGGAAACGCGCTCGCGTTTCTGCGGACAAAGAAAATTCATTTCGCGCTCGTACTGCTCGTTGGTCAGTTTGTTTATATTTATAAAAAGTGTCAGTGCCATTACTTTGCGTGTATCTTCTGACCGTCTTCAATATCTTCGGACGGTATCTTGACCATCTTATCCCCTACCGAGCAGCCGGAAAGTATCTGATAATGCTCTCCGTCAAAAAGTCCTGTTGTGACTTCGGTTTTCTTAACGGTCTTTGAATCCGGATCATAGAGATAGATATACGACTTTCCGTCCTCGTACTGTATCGACTCGACCGGAACAAGAGTGGCGTTCTTTTGGGTTTCGAGCTTTATGGACATATCAACCGAAAGACCAATTATAATGCTCTTGTCGGGCTGTTCAATCATCGCTTTCGCCTCAACTTCGCTGCCGCCGGATGCTGAACCGAGAAGCGAAGTAATGCTTGACGAGGCAGATTCAGAGGCGGTGGGGCTTATAAAGCTGACGTAACCGCTGAACTTCTTGCCTGTTGCGCCGGTTATCTCGACCGGCTGGTCGAGTTTTATTTTATATATATCCTTGCCGCTGACACTGAAGGTTGCGGAGAGCGGATAATATTCAACCACTATACCGCCGGGAGTGCCGGGGAAAAGCTGATTGATAATACCGGAAAAGTCCTTTGTGTCCGATGTTGCGGATGAGAGAAGCGAAGATATATCAATACTGTCGAGCGAGACTGTTGAATTACTTTTCGGAGTGTGATATGTCTCGCCGCTGACGATGTTTATTTCCCTTACAACGCCGTCGTTCTCGGCAACCCAGCCTTTTTTCAATGCGTTCACAGCTTCAACGGTACTGTCAAGATCGTTTTTGGCGGATTCGGCAACGGAGAGATAGAGCGACGCGAGCGTATCGCCGGACTGGAGCTTCAATATACTCTGGCGCGCTTTTAACTCAACAAGTTCGAGCTGCGCCGATATCAGCTGCTTTTCCTCGTTGGAAACCGAAAGGAGCTTGAGTATCGACGAAATCTGATTGTTCGCGCCGTTAATTATATTCTCGAGATGCTGTAGTATCTCCGAAACCTGAGTGCCGGAAGAGAAGAGCCTGTCAACTATTTCTTCCGCCAATTTGCTGTCGCCGAGAAGCTCTGTGAGCTGTTTTTTCAGCGAGATAGTTTCCTTTGTGTCGTCCTTCGGTTTTGCCGCATCGACTTTTTCACTGAGCTTTTCTATCTCGCGCTGCTTCTGTTCTATCTGCTTTGAGAGAAACTCAAGCTGAGCCACAGAGGCGTTCGCATTTGAAGCATATTTTCTGTACTGCGACATGGCGGCGTTATAGTTCTCTCTTTTCTGCGCCACAACGTCGCTGAGAGAGCTTGTGTCAAATGTTGCAAGCACATCGCCTTTTTTAACGGCATCTCCGACTCTGACATTCACGCTCTTGACATAGGTGCCGTCAAGTATTTCGAACGACGCCTGATTCTCGGAGTTCACAGTACCGGAAAGTTTGAGCGTTTCGGTGATATCGCCGGCAGTTACATCCGCCAGGGCAACCATAGTGCGTGTCTTCTTGCTTATCATAACATAAGCAGTGACACCGAGCGCAATGATAAGCAACGCAGCGACGATACTGATGACGATTTTCTGTTTTTTGTTGAGTATCTTCTTTGTCATCCCAATTCTCCATTATGTATTTTATTATATATTACACTTATGTTTCGGCGAGTTAAAGTACATTTTGTAAACTTTTTTAAAAAAGTCGGATCCATGCGGCGAACACACGAATCCGACATAATTTAGTTGCATCGTTTCCAAAGCGAGGGCGAAAACAAAGCGAGAACCGGGAATATCTCCAGTCTGCCGATTATCATGTCCGCGCTCAGGACAAGCTTGCTGAACCACGAGAATCCGCCGAAATTGCCGGTCGGACCGACTATATCAATGCCGGGTCCGATGTTATTCATGCAGGATATAACGGCGGTTACATTGGTTGTGAAGCTGAAATCGTCAACAGAAACCAGAAGCGTTGACACTATCATAACGATAACATACGCCACGAGATACATGGAAACGTTTCTGACGAGTGCTTCATTCTGAACCTTTCCATCAATACGGAGCACTTTGACGCTACGCGGATGAACAACGCGCTGCATCTCGTTGCGAAGAGCCTTGAATAATATAAGGACTCTCGACACCTTCAAGCCGCCGCCGGTAGAGCCCGCGCACGCGCCCATGAGCATGAGCACAACGAGAATATATCGCGAAAGCTCAGGCCAAAGCGAAAAATCAGTGGTAGCAAATCCGGTTGTCGTGATAATCGACGAAACCTGGAAGAAGCTGTGATGAAAAGCGTCAAACCAACTTGAGAACATTGAGCGAATATTTATTGCTATCACCGTAACTGACACCAAAACGGTTATGATATAGAAGCGAAGCTCTTCGTTCTTGAATATCTGCTTGAAATCCTTTGCAAGCAAAAGATAATAGATATTGAAGTTCACGCCGAACAGCAGCATAAACACGGCAATAACACCCTGAAGATAGTAGCTGTCATACGCGCCGATGCTGGCGTTCTTTATTCCGAATCCGCCGGTTCCGGCAGTCGCAAAAGAATTCAGAACGCTGTCAAACAGCGGCATTCCTCCTGCGAAAAGCAGTATCATTTCGATAATCGTCAGTGCAATGTATATGATGTAAAGAATCTGCGCGGTCTGGCGCATCTTTGAAACGAGCTTTCCGAATGTGGGTCCGGGGCTTTCGGCTCTCAGAATATAGAGCGACTGAGCGTCGTTGTCCTTACCCTTGGGTACAACTGCAAGTAAAAACACAAGAACGCCCATTCCGCCGAGCCAATGTGAGAAGCTTCGCCAATAGAGCAGGCCTTTTGAAAGTGCCTCGACATTCGAAAGTATACTCGAACCGGTCGTTGTGAATCCGGAAACGGTTTCAAAAAAGCAATCTATAAAATTCGGAATCTCACGGCTTATAAAAAACGGCAGCGCACCGAAAAGCGATATCGCAAGCCAGGACAGCGAGACTATCGCAAAGCCCTCTCGCACAAATACATTGCGCTTTTGGGGCTTTATCATATGCATCAGCTGACCGATGACAAGAAGCGCCGCGATGCTGATTCCGAAAGCGAGGACGCATTTGAACTCGTTATGATACAGCGACACAAGCAGCGCCGGGATCATAAAAAGTCCTTCTATCCGCAGAATATTGCCTATATAATTTGCAATAAGTTTATAGTTCATTTTCGCGTCTCCCGGCTCAGTCCTCGGCAAAGATATCGTTAATATCCTTGAACTTGCCCTCGGCAGTGGTGATAACGATTATCGTATCTCCCGCCATTATATAATCATTACCGCTCGGGATAATGACCTTTCCCATGCGGGTTATGCAGGCAAGTAGGATATTGTCCTTGAGGTTGACCTTTTTGAGCGGCTCACCTATGCACTTTGTGCTGTCTGTTACCGCAAATTCAAGGGCTTCGACCTTTTCGTCAACTATTCTGTACAGAGTCTTGACCGAACCGCCGGTGGTGTTATCCATAGCTCTGACATAGCGGATTATCTCATAGCTCGCGAGCATTTTCGGGCACACGACGCTGCCGATATCCTTGTCTTTAAAGAGCTTGATATACTCGGTACGGTTAATTTTTGTAATTGTCTTTGGCACTTTGCAGACATCCGCGTACATTGATATGATGAGGTTTTCCTCATCGATATTCGTCAGCGAAACTACGGCGTCCGTATCTTCAATACCCTCGGACGAGAGCAGATCCTGGAGCGTTCCGTCGCCGTTGATTATAACAGCGCCGGGTAGACGCTCCGAAAGAGCACGGCACTTGTCAAGCTTCTGTTCGATTATCTTGACATTGACCCCGCTCTTGATAAGCTCATCGGCAAGATAAACTGCAATCTTGCTTCCGCCGATTATCAGCACATCTCTTATCTTCTGATTGCTTATCTTGAGCGCCTTGAGCATTTTGACAAGCTCGCTGCGCGGAGCGGTGACGGTTATCTTGTCGTTTGCCTGAAGCTCAAAGCTGCCGTCGGGAATGCAGACTTCGCCTCCCCTGTCAACGGCGCAAACAAGCACTTTCACGCCGCGCAGAACATCAGATAATTTTTCAAGCTTCTTGCCGACCAGCGCGCAGTCCTCTTTCAGCTTGAGCTCAACTATTTCAACGCGGCCTTTGGCAAAAGTATCGCGCTTGAGGAAGCTCGGAAACTGCAGGATACGGAATATCTCTCTTGCGGCGGTGAGTTCCGGATTGACGGTCATCGAAAGGCCGAAATCGTCGCGCATATACTGAATCGACTGAACATAGTCCGGGTTGCTCATGCGGCAGATTGCATGGCGGCATCCAAGCTTCTTTGCGAGAATGCAGCACAGCAGGTTTATCTCGTCCGCAGAGGTCGCGGCGATAAGCAGATCGCTGTTTGCAACATCTGCCTCTTCCTGCGTCTTGAGCGTGACTCCGTTTCCGTCGACAACAAGCACATCGAGCTTCTGGAGTGAATCCTCGAGCACATCAGGATTGTTGTCTATGACTACGATATCATGACCCTCGGCAAGCAGCTGCTTTGCGATATTGTAACCGACCTTGCCGTCGCCGACAATAACAATTTTCATTTAAAGTTCCATCCAATCAAAGTAATAGGAAAAATCCTTACCCAATATTATAACTTTCTTTTTTGCTATAGCAATAGCAATTGTGCACAATTAAGCCATAACAATTTTGTGGAAAATTTTCTTTCCCTTCTTAATTATAGCCGGATTGACGGCTATTTCGTCGGCGGAAAGCGAAAAATCGAGGCTCTTTACCTTTTCATCATTGACGCTGACGCCGCCCTGCTCGATAAGTCTTCTTGCCTCGCTTTTGGATTTTGCAAGTCCCGCTTTGACAAGAATATCTATAACGCTGATCTTTCCGTCTGCAAAGTCATCTGCGCCGAGGCTTGTGGACGGCATATCTGCGGAATCCGCTCCGCCGCCGAAGAGTGCTCTTGCGGCATCCTGCGCTTTGTTTGCCTCATCCTCGCCGTGGACGAGCTTTGTCAGCTCATATGCGAGTATCTCTTTTGCCTTGTTGAGCTGGCTGCCCTCCCACTTGTCCATCTCGTCAATCTGCTCAAGAGGCAGGAAAGTGAGCATACGGATGCACTTGAGAACATCGCTGTCCGCGACATTTCTCCAATACTGATAGAACTCGTAGGGCGAGGTCTTCTTGGGATCGAGCCAAACGGCGTTGCCAGCGGTCTTGCCCATCTTATGGCCCTGGGAGTCGGTAAGGAGAGTTATGGTCATTGCGTGAGCATCCTTGCCGAGCTTTTTGCGTATGAGCTCGGTTCCGCCGAGCATATTGCTCCACTGATCGTCGCCGCCGAACTGCATATTGCAGCCGTAGTTCTTGAACAGATAGTAGAAATCGTAGCTCTGCATTATCATATAGTTGAACTCAAAGAAGCTCAGTCCCTTTTCCATGCGCTGTTTATAGCACTCGGCGCGGAGCATATTGTTGACGGAGAAGCAGGCGCCGACCTCGCGAAGAAGTTCGATATAATTGAGGTTGAGGAGCCAGTCGGCGTTGTTCACCATCTGAGCCTTGCCCTCGCCGAAGTCGATAAAACGCTCCATCTGGCGTCTGAAGCACTCGGCGTTGTGATTGATATCCTCGCGGGTGAGCATCTTTCTCATGTCGGTGCGTCCCGAGGGGTCGCCTATCATTGTGGTGCCGCCGCCGATAAGAGCTATCGGCTTGTTGCCAGCCATCTGCAGTCTCTTCATGAGCGTAAGAGCCATGAAATGACCTGCCGTGAGGCTGTCTGCGGTGCAGTCAAAGCCGATATAGAATGTAGCTTTGCCGCTGTTTATCATCTCTCTGATTTCCGGCTCGTTTGTCACCTGCGCGATAAGTCCGCGCGCGACGAGTTCTTCATAAATTCCCATAGTTATTTTTCCTTTCATTTTGTTCATAAAATTAAAAAGCCTCCGCACGGAGAACCGTGCAGAGGGCGAATTACCGCGGTACCACCTCTGTTCACTCCTTGCGGAGTCTCAGGAGCATTGCGCTCTGCGTATAACGCACGCCTACGGCTCGACCTACTACAATTGTTCAGTCTCGCAGCTCGGAGATGTATTTCGCCGCCATGCCGCGTCCCCTCACAGCGCCCGGAGACTCTCTTTGCCGGCATGATGCGGTTACTTCTTCCCGTCACAGCTTTTAAAATATGCAGTCATTATAAACCATACTTCAAAAGTTGTCAACAGTGATATGATTTGTAAATTATTTTATATGTATACTACATTTATTGCATACTTGCACGACTTGTGGTAAAATATGTTTGTTTATCCGAAAACTAAAAGCATCAAGGAGTTAATCGCAAATGGCTGAATACAACTTCAAAACGGGCGTGGATTCCGGAGAATACAGAGACTTTCTCAACGCCTCCCCTGCCTATTGCTTCACACAACTGCCCGAATGGTCCGAGGTCAAGGACAACTGGGATTACGACATATGCATGCTCTACAAAGATGGCGCGCCCGCAGTAGGCGCACTTCTTTTGATAAGGCATCTGCCGATGGGCAAAAAGCTCATATATTCCCCGCGCGGTCCCGTCGGCAATTTCGGCGACGCAGAGGCAATGCGCGAATTCTCGAATCAGCTGAAGAAATACGCAAAGAAGATCGGCGCGATTGCCGTTAAGGCAGACCCGTTCGTAATAAGAGAAAACTACGAAAATCAAAATGCCGCCGATTTCGGCAACTCATTTGACGAGACGATAAGAGTCATGCAGGAGTGCGGATTTGTTCACAGGGGCTTGAGCACCGACATAAACGCATATTTTCAGCCGAGATTCAATATGGCTATCCCGCTCTTCAACGAAAACGGACCTATCGACAGCGCGGGATTTTTGAAAGCCGTTCCGAAAAAGACCCGCTATTATATGGGCTCGTTTCATAATTCCAAGGGCATCGAGTTCATAAAAGCCGACCCGGACGACGATCTTTCGGAATTTGTCCGCCTGCTCGGTCAGACCGAAAAGCGCCAAGGTATCTCACTTAGGAATGAAGAATATTTCAAAAAGATACGCCATGCGTTCGGCGACAGGGCGGTCATATATTATGCGCGCATGCACCTTGACAGATATGTTGAATATCTCGAGGGGCTGATTGCAAAGAAGCAGAACATTCCCGAAAACACGCGCAAGCTCGATGAGGCAAAGGCTCTTATCGAAGAAAAGGGAAACATCGTGAATCTCGCCGCCAGCCTTGTCATTATGCCCGATCCGCAGGCGAAGCTCAAAATTGCCGAGTATCTATATGCCGGCTCCGATCTCTCTGTGCTCTCGACCCTCTGTGCATCTGTCGGGCTTATATATGCGGGAGTCTGCGATTCCATAGACGCCGGATGCGACTATTTCAACCTCGGCGGAGTTGACGGAAGCTTTGAAGACCATCTTTCAAAGTTTAAGATAAAGTTCGTTCCCCATATTTTCGAATATGTCGGCGAGTTTGACATGCCGGTTGACAAGGTTATGTATCTCGGGTTTGAAAAGCTTCTGCCTATGGCAAAGAAGGCAATCAAAAAGATAAAAAAATAAGGCAGGTAAAGAAATGAAAATAAAAAATGAAAAAGGATCTGTTATCAGCAGAATTTTCAAAGATAATAAATACTGTTGGCTCGCTTTCGGCTGTTCGGCAGTCATAATGCTGATAGTTTATATCTGCTACAGTCTCATACCGTTCGGCGATGTGACCATTCTCAGAATGGATCTCTATCATCAGTACGGCCCGCTTTTTGCGGAGTTCTATGACCGCGTTACTCAGATGAAGAGCTTCCTCTACTCGTGGAATACGGGTCTCGGAGGCAGCTTTCTCGGCAACTTCTATAACTATCTGTGCAGCCCGCTCTCGATAGTCATGCTCATCTTCGGTCACAAGAATATGCCCGAGGCGATAGCGACAATGATTCTCCTTGCTGCGGCGTTTTCGAGTGCGACCTTCTGCTATTATCTCAAGAAGTCGTTCGGCGAGCATTCGCCCGCTACTGCGGCATTCGGTGTGCTCTATTCCTTCTGCGGTTTCTTTATAGCCTATTACTGGAACCTGATGTGGCTCGACGCCATGGTTCTGTTCCCACTGATGATTCTCGGCATTGAGCGCATCATCAACGAACGCAGACCCGCTCTCTACATTTTCTCGCTGTCGATGACACTGCTGACGAGCTACTATATGGGTTACATGGCATGCATCTTCGCGGTGCTCTATTTCCTCGTTTATTATTTCAGCCGTTACAACATCTCCGACACTACGAAAGTTCTCGAAGTTTACACCGACCCGGACGGCGAGCAGTACAGCAAGCTAAAGGATAAAATCAGATACAACTCATTCCTGTCCGACGGAATAACATTTGCTCTTTCGAGCATTGCAGGCGCGGCTCTCGTTGCGTTCGCGCTCATTCCCGTCTATTTTATTCTTCAAAGCTGCTCCGCGACGAGCGGAACATGGCCCGAGACCGTCAAGTCATATTTCAAGATATTCGACTTCCTCGCAAATCATCTTGCAAGCGTCACTCCCACAATAAGAAGCAGCGGAACCGATGTTCTTCCCAATGTCTATTGCGGAATGGCAACGGTAATACTTGTCCCGCTCTATCTTTTCTGCAAACGCATACCCGTAAGAGAAAAGATAGCAAATGTGCTTCTTCTCGGGCTGATATATTTCAGCTTTAATCTCAATGTGCTCAATTATATCTGGCACGCATTCCATTTCCCGAACGATCTGCCCTACAGATTCTCGTTCATGTATTCGTTCGTCCTGCTCACCATGGCGTATAAGGCGTTCCGGCATATTACCGAGTTCTCCGGCAAAGAGATACTCGGCGCGGGAGTAGCTATTCTTTCGGGAATAGTTATAATCCAGAAAGTCGGTTCAAAGAACGTCGATGAAACAACTGTAATTATCAGCCTGCTGTTCGTCGTGCTCTATACGCTTATATTCTATCTCTTCTCGACCAAGAAATATCAGGCGTCGGCTATGGCTGTTCTGATGCTCTGCTGTGTCTGCGCCGAGGCTATAAGCGCAGACACCGACAACTACAGCATGGACAGGACAAAGACAGAATACGCCGGAGACTATCAGGATTTCAGAGACCTCAAGAATGAACTTGATGACATTGAGGGCAACGACACTTACCGCATGGAGCTCACCTCGCTCAGGGCGCGAATGGATCCCGCATGGTATAACTATAACGGCGTATCCACATTCTCCTCCATGGCATATGAAAAGGTCGCAAACCTTCAGGAGCAGCTCGGTCTCTACGGCAATTATATCAACAGCTACACCTACAATCCGCAGACCCCGGTCTACAATTCAATGATGTCGCTCAAGTATATTGTCGACAACAACGAATACAACCCGCCGCTGAGCGATGAGTTCTATGAATATGTCGGCTCATCCGGCAAGTTCCATGCATACAGGAACAAATACTGGCTCCCGATAGCCTACTGCGTGAATGAAGATATCACTGCATGGAGCTTCGATTCGGACAATCCGTTTGAGGTGCAGAATGACTACTTCTTCCGCGCAACCGGAATCGATGAAGTTTTCAACAGGCTTGATATCACAGATTCTTATTTCTATAACATCGATCCTATTTCGATAGGTCTTGATACGGGCTACATGAACTACTACAAGACTTCTTCGGACAGCACAGGAACGATTTCGTTCACCGTCTCGCCCGAAAAGGATCAGAATGTTTATCTTTTCGTTGAATCCGCAGGAATCGAAGATGTTCTCATCTCGGTCGGCTATGAGCAGTATTCTCAGAATACGAGCCGCGAATATATCTATGACCTTGGCATGTGCAAGGCTGGCACGCCGATAACCGTTGAAATGACCGTCAAGGATGATGTCAACAGCGGTGCGCTCAACTTCTTTGTCTACGGTCTTGATACTGACAAATTCGTTGAGGGCTACAACAAGCTCAACAGCGGCGCGCTGAATATCGAGAGCTTTACCGACACGGAGATAATCGGCACGCTGAACGCCGCAGAGGACAGTATTATTTACACCTCCATCCCTTATGACAAGGGCTGGAAAGTTACCGTTGACGGAAAAGAAGTCAGCGAGAATGACATTGTCGCCGTCGGCGACGCGCTGCTCGGAGTCAAGGTCAGCGCAGGAAGCCACAGCGTAAAGTTCAAGTACACTCCGCGTGGAATGGTTATCGGACTCGGCATATCTGTTGTTACAGCACTGATTCTTATCGCTGTTGCGGTTATTCTCAAAAAGAGAAAGAAGAATCAGCCCCAACCTGTTGCAGTGGCAAGCGGAAGCGTTGTGTCCGACACCGCATCTACAGAAACTCCGGAAATCGGCAACAATTCTGCTGAAGAAACGCCAGAAACTTCGATAGATAAATCCGAATCAACCGAAAGCGACTAAACCGAATAATAAAAGCAAATGCGCTGCCGTATAAACTGCGGCGGCGCATTTTAAAAGAGGTAAACGAATGCTGAAATTCAACAGTAACGGCAAGTTCACAATAATGCAGATAAGTGACGCGCAGGATCTCCCGCTCGTTCGCAAAAGCCTTGTTCAAATGATAAACAGAGCCTGCGATGTTCTGCACCCCGATCTCGTTCTGTTCACGGGCGACAACATACTCGGCAATCATATAAACGATGCCGTGATAGGCACAAGGCAGGTAGCCTCCGGGCATGATGCGACGAGATCACGCGTGGAACGGGCGATAAGTCATATTATCCTGCCGCTTGAAGCGAGAAAGATACCGTTTGCCGTTCTGTACGGAAACCACGACGACATGAACTACATAGAAAAATCCGAGCAGTCGGAAATATACGGCGACTATTCATCATGCGTCGGGAGCGGAGCAGATGTAGGCGCGGGATGCGGAACTTATGATATCCCGATAATATCGTCCGACGGAACGCGGCGCGCTTTTACCGTGTGGATGCTCGACTCCGCAGGAAAGGGCGCAGACGGCAATTGGTACACAACCGTAAGCCGCAGCAAAATAGATTGGATGCTCCGAAAGAATGAAAAAATCAAAAAAGATTTCGGTGTTCTCCCCTCTTTTGTATTTCAGCATGTCCCGATTCCGGAGACTATGCAGCTCATACACGAGTGCGAAAAAAGCAACGATTGTATAGAGCATGACGGGCGATTTTATGAGCTTGACCCCAAAAAAGCCCACGGCACTCTCGGCGAATATCCGGACGTATGCTCTGAAAATGTCGGCGAATTTGAAGCATTAAAAGAAATGGGTGGTGTGCTCGCCGCGGTCGCGGGTCACGATCATCTAAATTGCTTCGAAGGCAGAGTTGATAATATTGACATAATCCAAACAGCCTGCGCGTCATTTCGATGCTACGGCAACGAGATGCGCGGCGTGCGTATCTTTGAGCTCGATGAAAATAAGCCGTTTGAATATCGCACAAGAACGGTAACATATTTCGACCTATTCAAAAGGACTCCGGTCTCAATAATGCGATACATAAACGATGCGGATGACAAGGAAAAGCTAAAGTACGGCATATTGGCGGGAACCGCGGCGACCGCCGCCATCGGCGCTCTTATGATAGCGCTTGGCAAAAGAAAATAAAAAACAGGAAGTATGGCTTTGAGTCATACTTCCTTTGCTTTTAATCAAGATGATATCTCGGTTTGCCGACGCTCTTCTTGCCGTATTCAATGGCTTCCGTCGGGCAGAGGCAGATGCACGCCATACAGTGAGTGCAATTTTTGCCCCAGACCGGTTTACTGTTTTTTAATTCAATGTTGTTGAGCGGGCACATTTTTGCACACTTGCCGCATCCGATGCACTTGTCATTTGCCGTAAAGGCATCCGCCTTGACAAAGAGTTTATAGAACACCGGGTTGACTATATCGCTCATAAGCTTATCATAAGCATTTCTGCGCGGCTGAGCAAATTTCTTTTCGGCTTTTATAGTCTCTGAAGCGTCTGCAATATCCGGCTGAGCCCTTTCAATTATCCGTGCAGCCTGTTCATCATTCGGCACGCTGAACATGGCGACATAATTTTCGGGCATCACTATCTGCTTGACACCCATATAGTCAAATAACTTTCTTGAACATAAACGCTTGATATATTTGTCCGCATCGCCTATCTCGCCGCCGCAGTCCATGACGAACCACACTTTAAAGGCTCCGCTGAACCGAGTCTCGTCTATCCATTTTTCGACAATGCGCGGAATGCGCCAACCGTAAGTCGGAACGACAAAAACAAGACGACCGTCAGCGCTTATCTCAGATGTATCCCACGCTTTAATTCTTTCGTTCATATTCAGCAGCTCATCGCCGAGCGAATCGGCAATCCTGCGTGCGATATATCTGCTGTTGCCTGTTCCTGTAAAGAACAAGATCATATTATCTTCTCCTGTTATCAGTCTTTTTCTATGTATCCGCTTATTGGCGTCGTATACATATTATCATCGGTGACCGGCTTATACCGCTCGCCTTTGTATTCATCCGTAAATCCGTTCGTTGCGCGGTATATTTCGTTCGTTTCGGTATCATAAACGCGCTCATATCCAAGCGTTGCGTCACTCTGTTTTTGGCTTATTATATCCGTGCTCTTATTGCGGCTGTCCCAAGAAGACATTATGCCGTCCATAGTCTGATTGAAATTTTGGCTTATCTGCTGTGCCTGTGCTACTTTTTCGTTACTCGCACTGTTAGTTGCATTTACAAAATTGTCGGAATATTTAAGCGTTTTCATACACTCGGTAAGCAGGCTTTCCCACTCAATAAACGTGTCTTTAGCCGCGGTTATTGCCATAATATTATACGCCATGTAATATCCGCCGTCTGCCTGAGGCAATACATAACCCGACACGTCACCGGAGGCTATAGAAAATTTTCCGAAATCAACAACAGATGCCGCAAACATACCCTCGCCCTGCTTACCGCTACTATTGAAAGTTGCGCGGAGCAACTCATCGCCGAGAGCATATGAGCTCAGTGTACCTGTAGCCTTAAAGCGTTCTGTCACAGTAAAATCGCCGAAGTTCGGGAACGAATATCCCGAGTAATCCGGCTCGTTTTTGGAGACAAAGTCAGTATACTGCGAAAAGATCTTAAAGAAACCTTCTGTCGAAGGGTTGGACAACACAACCGCAGATGCCAAAAGTGCCGCCTGCGCATTTCCCATGTTATAGTTATATTGCCATGCATCTTTTCCCGCCTGACTGTGAAGCAGACAGTCCGCCTTGAGAAGAACGAACATCTGATTGAGCGGCTCATTAGGATCGCACACTCTGATGCTGTGATATATTCCGCTTCCCGCGCTCGTTACTTTCCAGCCTTTCGGTATTGTGATGCTGAAATCTCCGTTGCTGTATTCTTCTGTCTGTGCAGTCTTTGCTGCGGTCGCAGTTATTTTTACTCCGTTTTCTGTTTTCTTTGCACCGGAAGTATCATCGCCGTTCGAAGTTTTTCCCGCACACGAGCAGAGCAGAGACGCGAGCAAAACCGTCAGCAGCAGCGCGATGCCGTTTCTTATTTTTTTCATCTTTTATCGCTCCTTATATTTTTTGCTCCCTGTCCGGAGCATATATCACATATGTTCAAAAAAAGTATATCAGAAAACGGGGTTGCGTTGCAACAAAAAGTTATGTTCTGAAAATCAGTTGTGTTGGAATTCGCAGACCTTGACACGCAAAAAGAATCCTGTTAGTATAAAAACGCAGGCATTATACATTATAAAATAAAAATAGAGCGCAGTGTTTTACAAACCGATTGGAGAAATATGAGCACTTTAAACAGCAACTCAAAAGAGCGGATATTTGCTTTCGATGCCGCTAAGGCTATCGGTATATTTTTTATAGTTATCGGGCATGTGTTTCACGACCAGGGAATCTATGCTCAATATGTATATTCTTTTCATGTTCCGCTGTTTTTCTTTTTGACCGGCGTTACATTTTCGCGCGGCAAGAACGGATTCTGGAAGTTTCTGATTCAAAAACTGACGCGCCTTCTCGTGCCGTTTTATATATTTGCCGCAGTCAGCTGGGGCGTCTATGCTATTCTCGGCAAGTTCGTCTCGTCATTCGCGGAGAAGGCAATCGACAGCAGTGTTTCCACCATAATTATAGGCACTTTAAAAGGATACTGCGCCGCAAATACTCCGCTTTGGTTTTTGCCGTGCCTGTTTCTTGAACTGCTGTTTTTGTATGCCATAACATTTATAATAGACCGAATAGCTTCAAAACGCCGATTGTCATACGCATTGTTCGGCGTATCTATAATTGCAGCAATTGTCATACAATATGTAATATATAAATTTTCTCTGTTTCCGACAAAAGCTCCGATATTCAAAGCGGACGTTTCCGTAGCGATGCTCCCGTTTTCTCTGAGCGGGGTTTTATTCTCAAAATTTGCAGCACAAAATCAAAAAACCTTGCGCAAGCCATACATATTTATTTTATCATTGTTATGCGTCGCCGCCGGAGGATTTTCGGCACTGAAGCTGAATGTTCTCGTAGGATATCAGAGCAGCGAATACGGCAAGATACTGATATTTTATTTATCCGCTTTCATGTCAGTACTCGGATTCACCCTGCTGTGTTTCTTCATCCCGAAGCTTAAGGTTATATCTTATATTGGCTCCAACACGATGCCGATACTCCTTATGCACAAATTCCCAGTAGTGTTTTTCCACACACTGTGCCCGTTTATATCGGAAAGACTCGCCGACAAATCTCTGTTCTGGAGCGCTATTGCGGCATTGCTCTCCATCGGGCTGTGCCTTTTGGTGGCTTTACCTATACACAAAATCGTACCATTTGTGCTTGGAGAAAAGATGCCGCCGAGAAAACGCTCAAAATCTTAAAGCTATATTTAAAAGGCTGCCCTCGAGGCGGCCTTTTTTCAGCAAACTCGTTTTGAGTTTTATTAACTTTGTATGAACATTTATATAAATCTATTGACAAGTTTTTAAAATAGGTATATCATGGGAACAGAAAACAAAAGGAGTTGATACTCTTGAAGAAAACATTATACAGTTTGATGCTCAGCGACGAAGTCGTCCGCGAAGCGGATAGGCTTGCGCACCAAAAGGGCACCAACCGATCGAATTTAATAAATCAGATACTTGCCGAATATTTTGGCATGGTCACGCCGCAGAGGCGCATAAACGATGTATTCCAGGCTATCGAAGAAGCGGTCGCTTCATACGGGCAGCTTGTGCCGTTCTTCACTCCGAACGACCTGACAATGTCGCTCAAGAGCAGTCTGGAATATAAATACCGCCCCACCGTCAAATATGAAGTGGAGCTGTATGAAAACGGGCAGGATTCCATCGGCGAGCTTTCGGTGATATTCCGCACGCAGAGCGCCGCGCTTATCTCCGACATGACAGACTTCTTCCGCCTGTGGCACGGTATAGAGCAAAAATATCTCCCCCACTACGGAGTGGAGAATGTTGACTATGCCCTTTATTATAACAAGTTCTGCCGCAGTATAGTCGTACCGAAGAAAAACTCCTCGACCGAGGAGCTCGCGCAGGCTATATCCGGATATATAGAGCTGTTTGACAAACTTATGAAAGGCTTCCTTGCCGGCAGATATTCTCCGGCGGATATCGAGCACTGCTACGCCGAATACATCGCGCGGCAGTCAATAATAATATAACTCCAAACTCAGACTAAGCAGGTGATTTTATGAACACTCAGAACTATACTCAGAAGACCGTTGAGGCAATACAGAACGCGCAGAACATAGCAAGAGAGAACGACAACCAGTCGCTCGTCCCCGAGCATCTGCTCTACTCTCTGCTTGATCAGGACGGCGGGCTCATCCCCTCCCTGTTCGGCAAGATGGGCATTGACTGCAACACTGTTCTCGGCGAGCTTGATTCTTATATCGCTACTCTTCCCAAGGTTTCCGGCGGCGAGATGTATCTCTCTTCGGAGACCGACTGCGTTATCCGCACCGCCGAAAAGACGGCAAAGAGCATGAACGACGAATATGTTTCGGTCGAGCATCTTATGCTCGGCATATTCACGAACATGACTCCTGAAATCAGAAAGATATTCAATGCCCACAGCATAACCAAGAACGCTTTTATCGATGAGCTTTCAAAGGTCAAGACAAGCCCGATAACCAGCGACAACCCCGAAGATACTTACGACGCACTTTCGAAGTACGGCACCGACCTTGTCAAGCGTGCGCGCGAAAACGAGCTTGATCCCGTTATCGGCCGTGACACTGAGATAAGAAATGTCATTCGTATTCTTTCGAGAAAAACCAAGAACAACCCCGTGCTTATCGGTGAACCCGGCGTCGGCAAGACCGCTATCGCCGAGGGTCTCGCACAGAGAATAGTCCGCGGCGATGTGCCGGAGGGACTTAAAGACAAGACTGTTTTCAGCCTTGATATGGGTTCGCTTATCGCCGGTGCAAAATACCGCGGCGAGTTTGAAGAGAGACTCAAGGCTGTGCTCGAAGAGATAAAGAAATCCGAGGGCAAGATACTGCTCTTCATCGATGAGCTACACACAATAGTCGGCGCAGGCAAGACCGAGGGCAGCATGGACGCAGGCAACCTTTTGAAGCCCATGCTTGCAAGGGGCGAGCTGCACTGCATCGGCGCAACTACGCTCGACGAATACCGCAAATATATTGAAAAAGACGCCGCGCTTGAGCGTCGTTTCCAGCCCGTTATGGTGAACGAGCCCACTGTCGAAGACACGATTTCGATACTCAGAGGACTCAAAGAGCGCTACGAAGTTTATCACGGCGTTCGTATACACGACAGCGCGCTTGTCGCCGCCGCTACCCTTTCGGACAGATATATTACCGACCGTTTCCTGCCCGACAAGGCAATCGACCTTGTCGATGAGGCGTGCGCTTCCATCCGCACCGAGATCGACTCAATGCCCTCGGAGCTTGACGATGTACGCCGCAAGATAATGCAGCTTGAAATCGAAGAGATGGCTCTGAAAAAAGAGACCGATAAGCTCTCCAAAGAGCGTCTTGAGAAGCTCGGCGCTGAGCTTGCCGAATACAAAGACAAGTTCAACGAGATGAAGTCGCGCTGGGAGGCTGAAAAGCAGAGCGTCGATGAGGTCAAGAAGCTCAAGTCGGAAATCGAGCAGACTCACGCAGATATTGAGCAGGCTCAGCTTCACTACGAATACGAAAAAGCGGCAAAACTCAAATATTACGATCTGCCCTCTCTTGAAAAGCGTCTCGCAGAAGCCGAAAAGAAGAGCGAGCAGCGCACCGAAAACACTCTCGTTCACGACACCGTGACCGAGGAAGAGATAGCGACCATAGTCGCAAAATGGACCGGTATACCCGTTGCAAAGCTCATGGAGGGCGAGCGCGAGAAGCTGCTCCACCTCGACGATGTTATCCATCAGCGCGTTGTCGGTCAGGACGAGGCGGTTCAGAAAGTCACAGAGGCTATCCTCCGCTCCCGTGCAGGCATCTCCGACCCCAACAAGCCTATCGGCAGCTTCCTGTTCTTAGGTCCCACCGGTGTCGGCAAGACGGAGCTTGCAAAGGCTCTTGCAGACTGCCTGTTTGACGACGAGCACAACATGGTTCGTATCGATATGACCGAATACATGGAGAAATACTCAGTCTCCCGTCTTATCGGAGCGCCGCCCGGATATGTCGGATACGATGAGGGCGGTCAGCTGACCGAGGCGGTACGCCGTAAACCCTACTCCGTTGTACTGTTCGACGAGATCGAAAAGGCGCACCCGGATGTATTCAACATTCTGCTCCAGGTGCTCGATGACGGTCGTATAACCGACAGTCAGGGACGCACCGTGGACTTCAAGAACACGATAATCATTCTTACATCGAACCTCGGCAGCCAGTATCTGCTCGACGGCATCGACGAGAACGGCAACATCTCTGAAGAGGCTCGTGAGGGCGTCATGAACGAGCTGCGCCGCAGCTTCCGCCCCGAGTTCCTCAACCGTCTTGACGAGACGATATTCTTCCGCCCGCTGACAAAAGATAACCTCAAGGGTATCATCGACATCATGCTCGACTCCCTCAAGAAGCGTCTTGCGGACAAGAGCCTCGGGCTCGAAGTTACCGACGCCGCCAAGGAGCTCATCATCGACCGCGGATTCGATCCCGTTTACGGTGCAAGACCGCTTCGCAGATATCTGCAGAGCAGCCTTGAAACCCTCGTCGCGAGAAAGATTCTCTCCGGCGACCTTGACGCGGATTCGACCATAACCGTTGATATTGAAAACGGCGAGCTCGTCTGCAAATAACAAAATATATTTGCCCGACTGCATAGTGCAACAACTGTGCGGCCGGGCAGTTTTTTTATATTAAATTGTCGCTTGACTAAAATATACCTGTATGTTACACTGCAACTGATATAAGAAGAACCGAAAGGGATCCTGATATGAAATTTTTCAAAAAAGTCGGAAGCTCGATAAATTCCCGCGCTTTCGCCTACACGAGCTTTGTGCTCAGCGTCTGCGCCGCAGTGTTTTTGAGCAGTGCGACATGGACATACGGCTGGATAGCAGATCTCTATCCGCTCGGGGACAAATTCGTTCCCACTCTTCTCGGCATAATATGCGCGTGCGCGGCAGTCAATCTCATTTATCTGCTCATCTGTGCATTTGCCGGAGATAAAAAAGACAGCCTCAAAGGCATAAAAGCCATAAATGTTATACATACGATATTTGCCCTGCTCGGCATCGTGACATTCATTTATACTTTTGTGCTTGTCTTCGGGCTCGACAGCGGGATATCGGCGGACGCCTTTTCTAAAGGGCTCAACGCGATATCCGATAAGCTTCTATATCTTGCACTCGCCGCAGGCTTCGGCCTCGCTCCTGTCTTCTGCAGCAGCGGCAAAAAAGCTCTTGCTGCGCTTGTATCCGGCGTGCTTATCTGCGCCGTTATAATTTCAATGACTATGATTACAAATATTGCAGACAATTCTTCTCAGAAAAACAGTTTTGTTCAGGCTCAATTCACTTCTTCGAATGCGGCAAGCGGCGCACAGATAGTTTTTGAGACGCTGAAAAAAGATGAAAAGGCTGATGCCGCAAACATGCTCGACGACAGCGGCAAATGCTGGACGGCTCAGTGTCCTGACGGCTCCCCTGCCGAGGGCGTTGAAAACACCACGAGCAGCTATGCCGAGATAAAGCTCGCCGCCGAAAGCACGATAAGCGCCGCGCTGATTGAAGAAATCGGCAATCAGGTGCAGTATTTCAGGATTCAGGCTTTCGTTGACGGCGAATGGAAAACCGTGTATCAAAGCGAAAAGATACAGGATATGCGCCTGTGCAGCTTTGACGCAGTGACCACAGACCGCGTAAGACTCTCGATAGACAAATTCCGCGACGACGCCGTGCCGGCAAACATAAAATCGCTCAAGCTTTACAATGAACCCAAGCGCAATGCAGAGGGATTTGAAGTGTCGGCTTATCAGAGACTCGACGGAGATGTTCCGACGGAGATACTCGCCAAGGGCGACGAATATGTCAGAAGCTATGCGAAATTCTATGATGTGTACAGCACGGTTATCGTCTTTGCCGCCGTTCACTGGGATGAAAACGGCAATATGAACTTTGGCGAGATGGGCGAAGAAAAGTTCGCGCAGGAACTCGCCGCACTCAAGGAGATAATCGCCAAGCGTCAGAATCAGAGCCACCGCGTGAAGCTCATAGTAACCGCACTTGCCGACGGCGCATGGGGCGACGGTCACAACGGAGTCAATATCTATATGGCATCCCACTGGGAAAAGGTTGCAGATCAGATAACCGCGCTTGTGAAAAAATATGATTTTGACGGCGTTGATATCGACTGGGAATATCCCGCAAGCACCGATGACTGGAAGGTATACGACAGCTTCATACAGAAGCTTCACCGCGACCTGAAAGCATATAAAGATGACTCAATAATATCAAGTGCGCTTTCTTCCGGTTCTCTCGGGCTTTCAAAGGAGACTTTTGACTGTCTCGACCAGGTTCAGTTCATGGCGTATGACGGAAACGACACCGACGGATATCAGAGTTCCCTCCAGCAAGCCGAAGAGGGACTGCGCGACTTCGAGAAAAACGGCGCGGATATCAGCAAGATAAATATCGGAATCGCCGTTTACGGCAGACCGATAAGCGGTGCGCCTTACTGGGCATCGTGGCGCACGCTTGAAAGCGCGAACTATTGGGACAGCAAGTATTACAATGTCCCCGACGCCGGACAGATATATGACGGCACATTCTGCTCCCCTGCTCTCGCAGGCGACAAGACAGCCTATGCCCTGCTCAGCGGAGCGGGCGGAGTTATGGTTTTCCGAGTAGGATGCGACAGGCTTATAGACGACCCGAATTCCGTCACCGGCGGCATTGAAGACTCGATCAACAGATATGTAACAGGTTGGTAAAACCAAAAGCAGGCGGAAATTTATCTCGCCTGCTTTTTATATACGCAAAAAGCAGAGGACTGCCGCCGCTTCCACGGTGACAGTCCAACTGCTAAGAGATATGAGAACAGAGGTATTCAAAATTAGTGGTATCGTTCAGGCGAGGCTGAAATCGAATTTCATCGCAAGAGTCTCGAAGAGCTTTTGCATCACGCCGTCTGCGATACTGCGGATATCAAGTGAATCGACATAGTCAACAACCTGATTCTGCTTATCTTTCGGAATATCAAATGAATTGAGAGTCATTCTGAGAAGTTTTTCAAGCTTTCTTTCGAGCGTAAAATACTTGTCGCACGGGCGAGCCATATAGGCGCGCATTATACCGGAGTTGCCGATATCCGACTCATAGAAATCGCTCTCCGAATATTGCGGCATTATACCGCCGAACAGCTTATAAAGCTCTGAAGATGTTTTTTGGCATATATATTCGTTTATTTTCGGCTGCGTATAAACTTCGACATATATCTGCCTGAGATTTTCATTCAGCTCCGCAAGAGTCATCTGAACCGCCAGCTCGACAGAATACATGAGAACAGGATCGCCGTCCCCGTCAACAATGCTTTCGGCGGTGCTGAACTGATTGTCAAACATGACATTGACAAGTTCGGTGAGCACTCCGTCCTTGGTGCGGAAAATATTCTGAAATGTTCCCGCCGAGACTCCTGCTTCTCTGATTATATCGAGCATAGTGGTCTCTTTATAGCCCTTTTCTATAAACATTTTCACGCAGACAGAGAGTATTCTGTTTTTTGCTTCGATAACACTGCTTCTCTTTGCCAAAGATTTGCGCTCCTAACGCTTTCCTGAGTTGCAACCCAATTATAACATAAAATATTATTGATACAAGTCGTTTGGAGCAAAAAGGACGAAAAAGCCGGAGCTTATTCATGAAGTGATAAAATAATGGTAGACACGAAAGTGCCTACCATTATTTTTATGCTAT
>SAMEA104315420__coassemble_80_pt1 | contig 163701 bp, 180 predicted proteins | sample SAMEA104315420__metabat2_low_PE_006 | metagenome-assembled genome bin SAMEA104315420 (sample SAMEA104315420) | gut metagenome | biome: Monkey gut; feature: monkey-associated habitat; material: faeces | place: China | collected 2013 | reverse complement strand
GCGCCCCTTATAGGGGCTGTGCAAACCACTAGTTTACTAGTGGTTATGATTTTTTTAGAAATCCGCAGAACCGGTAGTTCTCGGGAACGGAAGCACGTCGCGGATGTTCGAGATACCCGTGAGGTACATGACCAGTCTCTCGAAGCCGAGGCCGAAGCCGCTGTGCTTGACTCCGCCGTAGCGGCGAAGGTCGAGATACCACCAATAATCCTTGGGGTCGAGTCCGAGTTCTTCGATGCGCTCGGTGAGCACATCCAGTCTCTCTTCACGCTGGCTGCCGCCGATTATCTCGCCGATGCCCATAACAAGCAGGTCGACTGCCGCAACGGTCTTTCCGTCATCGTTCAGGCGCATATAGAAAGCCTTGATCTCCTTGGGATAATCTGTAACGAAAACGGGGCGCTTGAAAATGCGCTCGGTCAGACAGCGCTCATGCTCTGTCTGAAGGTCGCAGCCCCAATAGACTTTGTAGTCGAACTCGTCGTTGTACTTCTCGAGTTCTTTGACAGCGTCGGTATAAGTGACGCGCGCAAAATCGGAGCTGACAACGGAATGAAGTCTCTCGAGCAAACCCTTATCAACGAACTTGTTGAGGAACTCAAGCTCAGACTTGCAGCTCTCCATAACATAGGAGATGACATACTTTATCATCGCCTCTGCGAGCTCCATATCGTCCTCGAGATCGGCAAAAGCAATCTCGGGCTCGATCATCCAGAACTCCGCAGCGTGGCGCTGAGTGTAGGACTTCTCGGCTCTGAAAGTAGGACCGAAAGTATATATCTTGCCGAAAGCAAGAGCCATAGCCTCGCCCTCAAGCTGACCGGAAACGGTAAGATAAGCGGGCTTCTCGAAGAAATCCTGCTTGAAATCAACTGTGCCGTCCTCGTTCTTCGGCGGGTTTGCGATATCAAGAGTCGTCACCTTGAACATCTCGCCTGCGCCCTCACAGTCGCTGCACGAAATGAGCGGAGTATGGGCATAGATAAATCCGCGCTCATTGAAGAACTTGTGGATAGCATAAGCGGCGGTCGAACGAACGCGGAAAGCCGCGGAATAAATATTCGCTCTCGGGCGCAGATGCGCTATCGTTCTCATATATTCGAGCGTGTGGCGCTTTTTTTGAAGCGGATAATCGGGAGTCGACTGACCCTCGACCTCAACTGAAGAAGCGTTGAGCTCGAACGGCTGATTCGCCTGGGGAGTCAGGATAAAAGTACCCGTAACTCTGACAGCCGCGCCGACATTCAGCTTGACTATATCCTTGTAGTTTTCTACCTTTGCGCTCTCGAAAACGACCTGCAGGCTCTTGAAGCAGCTGCCGTCGTTTATCTCCATAAAGCCTATCGCCTTTGAGTCACGGAGGGTCTTGATCCATCCGCAGACTGTTATCTCCTTGCCGCCGAGCTCTTCATATGAGCTGAACAGCTTTGAAATTTCAAGCCTTTCCATTTATATGTCTCCTTTGCTTATGACTCATAATTATAAATGATATCAAAAGCGGAATTGAAAATCAATAGCGAAGGCTCTATTTATTCAAAATTTTCCGGCGCAGGGTCGGGTTCGATGTCTATGGGATCCGCCGAACCTCTGTCTTTATCTATATTATAGACAAACTGCGTGATAATAACGGTCAGCGCAACGCCGACGGTCATGACTATGAGATACATATTTTTGATGTTCAAAGCCGTCTGTGCAGTCTGATCTGCGCCGAGGGTTTCAACATATCCGCAGGCTGCGAGCATAACTGCGGAGAACGCCGAGCCGAGACCCTGAGCAAGCTTGCGGAAGAACGAGAACAGCGCATAGAGCGAACCCTCGTCGCGGCTTCCGGTCTTTTCATACTGATAGTCTATGCAGTCAACGACCATAGCCCAGAGGATAATTGTGAACACTGCGTTGCTCGTATAGAGAAGCATCAGTGCGCCTATATAGAGGAACAGCGAGCTCTTCGCCTCGGGCGCCATGGGAAGCAGGCACGAAATTATACCCGCGACAACGCTTATCGATGAAGATATGACGACCAGCTTCTTCTTGCCTATCTTTTTTGTTATTCTGCCGATGAAAGGCATGATAACAACAAGGGGCAGATAGGAGACAATATTGACAGCCGCCAATATCTGGGTGTTGTGGAAATAGGACTGGAATATAATGCTGTTGACCGAGGTCATTGACATGAAGCAGATGACCTGGACGAACGAAACAGCGGTTATTGCGAGCAGCGGACGGTTTGTGAAGAATCCCTTGACTGCCTTGAGATAGCTCATCTTCTCTGTCTTGTCGTGTGCTTCGACAACGACACGCTCGGTCACGAGCAGACGCACGAGCATGAAGCCGATGAAGCCTATAGCCGAACAGACGAGCGCGACATAAACCATTCTCGAGCCGATGAGGTTGTTGTCCTTATCATAGACGATAAGGGGCAGAAGCATAGAGAGCACCTGCGCAAGACCCGCGCCTATCGATCTGAAGGTAGAGAGATTCGTGCGCTTTGAGGGGTCGTTTGTTATGCACGAATGGAGCGCGCCGTAAGGCACATTTGCCATTGTATAAGCGACCGACCAGACGCAATAAATCGCAAGGCAGTAGATGACCTTGAAGATATAGCTCATAGAGGCTATCGGCATAAACGAGAGCGTGGTGAAAATTATCAGTGCGCTGCCGCCTATGGTTATCCACGGCATGAACTTGCTGCCCTTGCCTATGCGGACATTATCGACCATTCCGCCTATAAGCGGATCGTTTATGGCGTCCCATACTTTGCCGACAACGATTATCCAAGCCCAGTCGCTGAGCTTGAGTCCGATATACTGGGTATAGAACAGCATGAGATAGTTTGTTATCAGCGCAAAGCTCATGTTGCAACCGAAATCGCCCATCGCATAGCCGAAATAATCCCGCATACCGAACGGTCTTGTTTTGTTTTGTGCAGCCATGATATAAATATCCTTTCACAAGATATATTTTTAGTCAATTATAATATAAGAGCATATCGAAAATCAATATTCAAAATATATTTTACCGTAAAATTTTGAAAAAATACTGCGGCAGGCATTGACTTTTAAACGGCGGCATAGTAGAATTATTGACTGTTAAAGGCTATGAAGAGGAAAAGTAGGTTTTTATGCCGGCAGAGAGATGAGACGGTTGGTGCAAGTCTCAGCGGCAGAGACTCCGAACCCGCCCCGGAGCCGCAGTGTCAAATGCGCTGACGCATTCCGGCGTTATCGGAAAAGACGGTTTTCGTCGCTTTGAGAGCGGACAATATTTGTCCGAACTTGGGTGGTACCGCAGACTTTATAGTTTGTCCCAGGCTTTTTGAGCCCGGGACTTATTTTTTTGAAAGGATGAAAAGAAAGATGAAACTTGACAAGCTTGTCGGCGAAAGATTCAAAGAGAAGCCCTCCGACTGCGTTATCGACAGCCACGCGCTCATGCTGCGCGGCGGCTATATGAAAAACGTTGCCAACGGCATCTATTCGCAGTATATGCCCCTGCGCCGCATAACAAAGAAAATCGAGGATATAATCCGCGACGAGATGGATAAAATCGGCGGACAGGAGGTGCTGTTCCCGGTCGCTCTCCCCGCTTCACTCTGGGATGAGTCGGGCAGATACGAGAGCGTCGGCAGCGAGCTTCTTCGCTTCACCGACCGCAACAATGCGCGCATGGTGCTCGGCATGACTCACGAGGAGGCCGCGGTTCAGCTTGTGCGCGACTACGCCAACAGCTACACCAAGTATCCGTTCATGATATATCAGATCCAGACCAAGTTCCGCGACGAGGGACGCCCGCGCGGCGGACTTATCCGCGTTCGCGAATTCACGATGAAGGACGCTTACTCGTTCCACACATCGCAGGAGGATCTTGAAAAGTACTATCAGGAGTGCTACGACGCATACAACCGCATATTTACTCGCGCAGGCATCCCCGAGGTCATAACGGTCAAGTCCGACTCCGGCATGATGGGCGGCAGCATCTCCCACGAGTATATGCTTCTGACCCCCGTCGGCGAGGATTCGATAGCCGTCTGCTCCGAGTGCGACTACCGCGCGAACATGGAAGCGGCGCAGAGCATTGTCGAAAATAAAGCTGACGATGTACTCGAAGAGCTCAAGAAAAAATACACGCCGAATATTCACACCATCGAGGACATCTGCGAGTTCCTCCACTCCCCGCTTGAAAAGTCCTGCAAGGCTGTTGTATATCAGAAGAACGCGACGGACGAATATGTTGTTATCTTTGTCCGCGGCGATCTTGACATAAACGAAACGAAGCTCACAAACCTGCTCGGTGAGGCGGTTCATCCCGCAGTTATCACCGAGGAGTGCGGACTTCACGCGGGCTTCATAGGTCCCGTCGGACTGCCTGAGAACATGACGGTTCTGTTCGACAACTCACTCAAGGGCGCCACGAACCTCTCCTGCGGCGCGAACGAAGAGAATCACCACTATGTCGGTCTCAACATTCCGCGCGATGTCGGCAAGGTTGAATACAACGACCTTGCAAAGATAGTTGACGGCGGTATCTGCCCGCAGTGCGGCAAGCACACGATAAAGATATCCCGCGGCATCGAGGTCGGCAACATATTCCAGCTCGGCACGAAATACACAAAGTCGATGCACATGACCTATCTTGACAAGGAGGGCAACGAGCAGTACCCGATAATGGGCTGCTACGGCATCGGCGTCGGCAGACTCGCCGCCTCCGTCTGTGAGGTTCGCCACGACGATTACGGTCCTATCTGGCCGATAACGATAGCTCCGTGGCAGGTGCATCTGTGCTGCCTGAGAGCGGACGATGCAGAGGCGAAAGCGCTCGCAGACAAGCTCTATGACGAGATGCAGAAAGACGGCATCGAAGTTATTTATGACGACAGAAACGTGCGCCCGGGCGTTATGTTCTCTGACGCAGACCTGCTCGGCTGCCCGGTCAGAGTTGTTGTCAGCCCGAGAAACCTTGCAGAGGGCTGCTGCGAGGTCATGACCCGCACAAAGAGCATCAACGAAAAGGTCGCCGTTGACGATGTTATCCCGCAGGTCAAGAAGATGATCAAGGATATGTTCGACGAGCTGAACAAATAAGATAAAATGAAGCAAATCCCCGAAAGCCGTTGTGGTTTCCGGGGATTGTTGTTTTTTATTTTTCAAATCAGAACGCGAAATACTTTTTGAGCATCTTTTTCATTCTGCCGTTCATCACGGTCAGGGTGTTTATCGCATCCTGCTTTTCGTCTCCGGTGCCGTATATCGCCTGTTTCATGAGTCTGCCCTCTTCAAAGCAGGCATCGTCATGGATGGGGAAATAATTCTTGAGCAGGAAGCAGCCGTAGCGGACATATCTCATCTCGCCAACGAGCCTGAACTCCTTGCTTATCGTGTCGACGGCAACGCTCCTGAAATTCCTTATCGAATCGATAAGTGCTTTTCGCTCGTTTTCTGGCGAGAACACTATTGTCGAGCAGATATATGCGCCCTTGTTTTCGGGAGTGCAGGAGTGGCTGTCCGTGCTGCCGACAACGGGATATTTGAATCCGCGTGCTCTGTCCTCATAATATCTCACGGTCTGATAGCCGTTTTGTTCAAAATATCGCTCGCCGCCGAGCACTTCAAAGGCATCGAAAATCTTATTTTCGACAAGCCAGTCGTTGAGCGCATCTGACACATGGAACGCTTCGCCGGTTATCCATGTCGGATGCGGGAATATTCCGAGTCCGCCCGCCTTTCTTATCTCGTCATAAAGCCATTTGAGCACAGCCGCCGTCATTGCATCGACATTGTCGGGAACTTTTATATCCTTGGCGAGTGCGGTCATCTTCGCGGCGAACTCCTCCTGAGTCATGACATCGGGGCAATCGTCTCTTATCGCGCGGACTTTTTTATCCTTGCCAACTTCTTTGACCGCCACATCCTCGACAAGCGAGTTGATGCTGTATTCGCCGCCGAAATTTATCGTATGCGGATCGACTCTGAAGCCGTTTATCGCGGGAAGATGCACTTCCTCGCCGGGCACGAGATTGAACTCTGTCGGGATATTTTTAAATGCCTCTATAGCTCTGAGCGACGGATAATAGCGGTGGTGGTCGGTTATGGCAAGAAAATCATAGCCGCGGGAGCGATAGGTTGCGGCAACATTCTCGGGGTCATGCGCTCCGTCGGAAAATTTCGTGTGCATATGCAGGTCGCCCATAAACGGATAAGCTCCGACAAGGTCGTCGGAGACGGCATAAACGCAGAACGTAAAGCACTTCCTATCCCCGTCGGGAGTCTCGCCCTCAATGCGGATGTGATATTCGCCCTCATGCGGGAATGTTATAGAAATATCAAGTCCGTTTTCTTCGTTTGCGGTCACATCGAGTTCTTTTCTGAAAGCAGACGCAGGAGCGTGTTCGATATGTCCGCCGTCGAGCCATGTTATTGCCGCCTCATGCACGCTGCCTGCGGGGAAAAAGTTATCGCCGCCGAAGGGGCGGATATGTATAGTGCTCTCCTTTCCGGTCTCGATGACCTTCGGGAACACATCGTAAGTCCAAAGTTCGCTTCTTCTGACAAAATCTGCCATCTCATGCTCTCCTTTACGAAAAATTTTATCAATTTATGATAGCATAAAACAGCCGAAAAAACAATCAAAAGAACAGAAAATATTAAAAGGGTCTATCACATCCGAACAGACCCTTTTCTTTAATATCCGCTACCGTCGTAGACATAGCCCTTCGATTCAAAATACGAAATCGATTCGTTGCCGTCCTTAATTGTAAATACATATGTGCAGTCGCCCGCAAAATATATATTTTCCGCCCCGAAAAGCGATGTCAGATACCGTATATTATCGCAGAACCTGGTCATTACGGTAAATCTGCCCTGGGGCGCCAAGAGCTTCTCGGCTCGGATGTTGGCATAGATGCTTCTGTCATCGTTTATCAGATGGTGCGCGCCCTGCAGATACTTGCAAGAGAGCAGATTCTTTCCGTAGAGCGCTATAAGCGCCTCGCCGTTGGATTCCTCCGCATCGCCGAGAAAAATCACGGACGCGTCGTCGAATATTATCTGAAACACGGTGGTGGTCTCGTTCATGCCGCGATATGCGCCGCCGTCCCTTGCCCGGATAGACAGCGGGAGTATATCCTCGTGCGTTGTAAGCACCTCAAGATACGAGTCCGGAAAATGTACCGTCTGCCCCGTGTGCAGCTTCAGATATTTTGCGTTAGGCGCATATTTCTTGAGTCTCTCGCGGAGCCTGTCCGTACAGCCGCTGCTATAATCCAAAAGCGTTCTTGACGGGAAGTTGAACATAACCCTCTCGACGCAGAGAACGTCCTTCTCGCGCTTGAGCAGCTTCGTAAATACATCCATATGGTCATCGTGGTTATGGGTGCAGATCCATGCGGCAACGCGGATTTTCCCGCCCTTTTCGGTATTTGTCAGATCCTCAAGACGGCGCATAAACTCGTCGCAGGCCTCCTCTGTCGCCTGTTCTATCTCGCCGCCGTCGATTATTATAACCGAGTTGTCGCGCAGTCTCAGCACATAGAGCATTCCGCAGTCGCAGCTGTGATAGCGAACCATTGAGCCGTATTTTAGCGAAAACTGCATGAGCGCCGTATCTCCACGCACATCCGGCTCGTTGTCGTTCATCTCGGAAAGCGGACAGCTTGCGTTATCGATTATCACCCTCGCCTGCTCCGCTTCGCGGGTAAAATAGGTGTATATGATTCTGTTTTCTTCGGCAAACTCCGAAAAGATATTGCCGTTTACTTCGCGGTGGAATGTCTCCTTGCGGCCGCTTGATGCCAGAGATGCGAGAAAATCGCGAAACATTTTCGGCGTGACATCGCCGATGACGACCATATACGAATCGTCCGCGCCGCCGCTTATTCCGTCCTCAATCGCAAGTCCCGCGCCGCAGTTTACGGGCTCGCACACCTTTGTTCCGAACGCCGGAACACCGATAGATTCAAAAAATTCGCTGAAGTTCATCTTATTCTCCTCATGATAAAATTTATCCGATGACAATTATATATGCCTGAAGACGCAGTGTCAAACATTATTGAAAAAAAGCCGAAAATGACTGTAAAAAGAGAGAAATATATGATAATATAAAGGCGTATTAATCCGGCTCGGACGCCGGAAATATTGAGCCGGAGGTAAATAAAAATGCTGAAAGTCGCACTCGTCGGCGTTGGCGGAATAAGCGGAGCGCACATTCCCGCATGGGAAAGCATGGACGACGCCGAGCTTGTCGCAATATGCGACATCCGTCCCGAGAGGATGGAAAACTATCCAGACAAACGCCATTACACCGATTTTGATGAAATGCTCGAAAAAGAGGATGTTGATATTCTCGACATCTGCCTGCCGACATTCCTGCACGCAGATTTTGCAGTCAAGGCAATGGAGAAAGGCATCAATGTCATATGCGAGAAGCCCATATCGCTCAAACGCGAGGATGTTCAGAGGGTATATTCGACCGCTAAAAAGAACAATGTCTGCTTCATGGTGGCGCAGGTGCTCAGATTCTGGCCGGAATACGAGGTCGTAAAAAGCATATACGACAGCGGCAAATACGGAAAATTGCTTTCTGCATCGATGCGCAGGCTCGGCGGGATACCCAAATGGAGCTGGGACGATTGGATGAGAGACGAGAAGCGCAGCGGATTCGTGCCGTTTGATCTCCACATACACGATCTCGATTTTATCGTATACGCTTTCGGCAAGCCTGAGAAGTGCACTACAAGAAGAATAAAGAGACCCGAGCAGGACTACATAACCGCGACATATGATTTCGGTGATTTCTTTATTTCAACCGAAGCCGCTTGGTTTGCGGGACGCTACCCGTTCTCGGCGCGCTTCATGTTCCAGTTTGAGGATGCCGTTGTGACATGGGAGAACGACGAGATGACAATATATGAGTCCGACGGCACGGAACTTCACCCAGTGACACAAGACGGAGAGGACACCGGAGACATTGGACTGCCAAAGAGCAACGCATATGCAAACGAGATTCGCTACTTTGCGGACTGCGTGAAGAGCGGCGTTTTCCCGGACAAAGTCAAGCCCGAAGAGCTCGAAACGGTAATTGACATACTCAAAGCTATTTAAATCAAAACTGAAAGCCGCCGGATAAACCGACGGCTTTTTAATATACTCAATGTATTCTGTTTGTTCTGTAGACTATCTTATTCCCGTTGTCGTTTTGGAGCTTCACAAGCGGCACGGGAGTATTTTTATTCCGCCGACTGTTTATTTGCAAATCTGTGTGACGGACGATAAATAAGGAGCGCTATGAATATCAACAGCGCCGTTGCGGCGAGGCTTATGGGATAGACCGTCATTATCGTTTCGAAGTTGTGATTTTTTGGGAAGACGAGTTCTATCCACGCTATTCTTATTCCGCAGACTCCGACCATTGTAAGCACTGCGGGAACCAACGAAACGCCGAAGCCGCGCAGATAACCGGACATTATCTCATATAGCATACTGAAAGTATATGCCGCGAAAACTATCGTCAGGCGCGTATAGCCTATCTCGATAACCTGCGGGTCACTGTTGAATATAGCGAGCAAGAATCTGCCGAGAAGCAGCACAATGCCTATCGCCGCGCCGGAGGCTATCGTATCTTCTATCAGTGTCAGCCACAGGGTGCGCTTGCAGCGTTTTATCTGACCCGCACCGTAGTTTTGACCGACAAAAGTCGTGCACGCCTGGCTGAAAGAGTTCAGCACATCATATGCAATGATCTCAATATTAAACGCCGCGCTCGACGCCGCTATAACAACCGTTCCGAGGCTGTTTATTGCGGACTGTATGACAATATTCGAAATCGAGAACACCGCGCTCTGAATACCTGCCGGGAGCCCTATTTTCATTATCACTCTGAAACTGTTCCAGCTGAAGCGCATCTTTTTGGGCTCGATTTTTATGTACTTATCCGACTTTACAAGGCGCACAAAAAGTATAATCGAGCTGACCGCATTGGAGATAACCGTCGCCGTCGCAACACCGCTGACGGTCATTTTGAGCACTATAACAAAGAAGAGATTTAGTACAACATTCAGAACTCCGGATACGGCGAGTGCTATAAGCGGCACCTTTGTATCGCCCACGCTCCTGAAAATCGCCGCTTCGAAGTTATAGAGCAATATCACCGGCAGCCCGATGAGGTATATTCTGAAATATATGATTGCAAGCGGCAAAACGTCCTCGGGAACATTCAGGGAGCTTAGCATCTTTCCGACAAACAGCTCGGCTATTACGGCGACTACCGTTCCGCCGACGAGAGCGAATATAACGGAGGTCTGCACCGCGCGCTGAACCGAGTCCTTGTTGTTTCTGCCCATAGCGTTTGCGATAACAACATTTGCGCCGAGGGAGATGCCGATAAGAAAGTTCACTATAAGTCCTATAACGGGACCGTTTGCGCCGACCGCGGCGACGGCTGCGGTGCTCTTGTCGCCCGCGAAGTTGCCGACGACAGCGAGATCGGACGCATTGAATAACTGTTCGAGTATCGCCGTTGCCGCAACCGGGAGCGCGAACAGCGGCAGCTTGTTCCAGATAGAGCCGTTGAGCATATCTATTTTCTTTGCGCCTGAGCGTTTCATTTCGTTCCCCGCTTTCTTTGAGAGATTTCATGTGTTAGAAAAGTGTTAGAAAACACCTGTTTTGCAAAGGTTGGAGCACAAAAAGAGAAAGACTCGACAATCACGAAAACCGTTGATTATCAAGCCTTCTGCGCTGGTGCGGATAACAGGAGTTGAACCTGCACCGAGTTGCCCCGACTAGAACCTGAATCTAGCGCGTCTGCCAATTCCGCCATATCCGCATTTGTACTTCCTAAATTTTACACGGCGGAAGCTACCGAGGGTGAAGCTGAACGCTTTAATCACCGATAAGTTTGGCGGGCACCCTAAGGAACCCGCCATGGTGCGAGAGACGGGACTTGAACCCGTACGGGATTACCACACGCCCCTCAAACGTGCGCGTCTGCCGATTCCGCCACTCTCGCAGGTCTGTTCTGAATCGTTGTCTTTGTTCCCTCAGAACGTTGACTATTATAGCAAAAGGGGTTGTTTATGTCAAGCCTTTTTTCAAAGTTTTTTCAATATTTTTTCCTTTATTTTTGAGCGACGTTTGACGCCTGATTATTAGTTTTCTAAAGCCGTTATTTTGTCGGCAATAGCCTTGAACACCGGGGCGCAGTCGGACGCGCCTCCGCTTCCCCTCTCTTTGAAAACGGTTATGACATAACGGGGATTTTCAGCCGGAAACCAGCCTGAAAACCATGTGTTATATAATTCCACTCCGTTTTCAAACTTCCCTGTCTGTGCGGTTGCGGTCTTGCCGGCAGCAGTGGTGTTTTCAGGCTTTGCTCCCCTGCCGTTTCCGTTTTCGACTGCGCTTTTGAGATATTTTGAAAGTATCGACGCAGTATTACTGCTCATAACATACTCGCCCGCACGCTTCTCGTGCTCAAAGACGGTGCTTGTCCCGTCTATAGCTTTTTCGACAAGGTACGGGGTGTTGTATGCGCCGCCGTTTGCTATGCAGGACATGTAGGCGCAGACGGTGAGCGGAGATGCGGTAAGCGTGCCCTGACCGAACGCGAGATTGGCAACAGCTGCCTTTGAGTCGAGCTCAGAGACTTTCGGCAGATATCCCGATACAGAAGTTATGCCGTCGCACAGGTCTATAGATTTGCCGAAGCCGAGGTCGGAGAGAGTCGATATCATCTTTTCTCTGTCGAGCTTCTGCGCAATGTGGATAAAATAGGCGTTGCAGGAACGCTCAAGTGCGCCGCACATATCAACGACTCCGTGAGCCTTATGCTCATAGCAGCCGAACTCGACGCCGCCGACTTCCGTCACGCCCGTGCAGTCATATTTTATTGACGGAGATATTCCCTGTTCGAGCGCGGCAGCGGCGACGGCGGGTTTGAACACGGAGCCTACCGCAAAAGCGCAAAAAGCGCGATTGATAAACGGAGAATTGCTATCCGAAAGGCTCTTTGCCGGGTCGTTTGAATCGAACACCGGTCGGCTCGCGCAGGCTCTTATCGCACCGGTCTTGGGGTCGAGTATAACAACTGCGCCGATGTCCACTCCGCACTCGTCCATGCAATCTTCGACTATCTGCTGAATTTCGAGATCGAGCGTTAAATATACGCCCGACTCGCCGTATCCTCCGTCTGTGCGAGCGGTTATGTCCGCGCCGGATATAACACGCCCATAGGCATCGACCAGAAACACCGCGCTGATACTCCGGCGGTTATTTTTAAATATGCTTTCAAATGACTTTTCTATCCCGCAGACTCCGCCGTCGGAGTTCGTATAGCCGACGATATGCGCCGCAGGCTGGCGCGGAGAATATCGTCTTTCAACACCTATTATTTTCACATCTTCGCATCCGCTCTCGCCGGACGGCACTCTTACAGCCACGGGACGACCTTTTGAGAGCTTTTCGCGAGCCTGCTCAAAGTCATCGTCATCGAGCATTTTCCGAAGCTCGGAAAGAGCTGCGGCGGTCGGTCTCGCGGCGGCAAAATATTCGGTATAGCCGTTTGTTATGAACCGACCATTGCAGTCATATATCGGCGCGCCCAAATCCGACAACTCGATGCTGCGGGTATTTTTCACCGTTCCTGCGGCGGTATCGAGCCCGGTTGAAACGCTTATCAATTGGAGGCAGACCACACCCATGAGCAGGCAGAATATAAAAAACACAACGACTGCGCGTTTAGGCATAATATCATCTCCGACGGTTGATAAATTTATCATTGACCGTTCGGCGCGATAAAATGCAGGCGCGCAGCCGTTAAAAATCAAGTTTTATTTTTCGTCGGTGCTTCGGCGGATAAACGCGCCTGCCGGAACATCGGCATCGCAATCGAAAGTGAACTCCGCCATGGGATTTGGGGCATTGTCGACGCTCTCTCCAAGTGAGTTTCTGAGATTCCTGACGGTGATAACCGTCGGCTCTTTTCCCCTATTCATTATTTCAAGCTTATCGCCCTCAAAAAATCTGTTGCGCTGGCTGACAGTAAGAGTTCCGTTTTCGCTCTTCACGGCTATCGCCGCCACTTCCCAGCTGCGGACATAGCCGCCTTTATAATATATCTGGGCATCGTCGCGCGGAGAGCCGAAAAAGAAGCCTGTGCAGTAGTCTCTATGACTTATTTTATAAACTTCGTCCACCATCCACTGCGCGGGTTTGAAATCATTTGACGGCGCGGCGAGATAGGCATCGACAGCGCTTCTGTATGCGTTAGTCACAACGGCGGTGTAATATTCGGTCTTTGCCCTGCCCTCGATTTTGAAGCTTGAGACGCCGGCTTCGATAAGCTCCGGGATATGCTCGATCATGCACATATCCTTTGAGTTCATTATATATGTGCCGCCCGCGGTTTCTTCAACGGGGAAATATTCGCCCTGGCGGGTGCGCTCCATGAGGCTGTATTCCCAGCGGCATGGCTGAGAGCATTCGCCTTTATTTGAGTGCCTGTCGGTAAGATAGTTCGAGAGCAGACAGCGTCCTGAATATGAGACGCACATTGCGCCGTGGACGAAACATTCGAGCTCCATTTCTTTTGGCATTCCGGCTCGGAGGTCGGCGAGCTCATCGAGCGTGAGTTCACGCGCGGAGACCACTCTTTCCGCGCCGAGATCGAAGAGCATACGCGCGCTCTCGGCATTGGCGACACCTGTCTGCGTGGATATATGAATCGGCACTTTGGGCGCGTACTTTTTTGCATAAGAGAGCACGCCGAGGTCGGTTATTATCAGTGCGTCGACTCCGGCAGCCGAAGCGGATTCAAGAAATTCCGGCAGTTCTTTGAGCTGGGCGGTATTCGGAATAATATTGCAGGTAAGATAAACTTTAACGCCGTTTTCATGGGCAAACGACACGGCTTTTGCGAGCTCATCGTCCGAAAAATTCTTCGGCGCGGCACGCATGCCGAAGCGCGTTCCGCCCATATAGACCGCATCCGCGCCGTAATATACGGCGGCTTTCAAACGTTCCGCATCCCCTGCGGGCGCAAGGACTTCGGGTCTTATTATATCCATTGCGGCACTCCTTTTCATAGATAAGGGAGCAAGCGTTTTGCCTGCTCCCTGTGATTCAGTTCTGGCTGAAAGCCTTGAGCACATTGGCGTCGTGCTCGCTCTTCGTCCTCGCCATGTAAATATTTCCGAACTTATCGTGGCAGAAATAATAATATTTGGTATTCGACGGATAGAGCGCCGCTTTTATTGCCGCCGCACCGGGGTTGCATATGGGTCCGGGCGGAAGTCCCTGCGCCGAATAGGTGTTATATGCATCGGCATACTTGTTGACAAGATTGACATCGGTTATAGGCGTGACATACTTCTTGATATAATCTTTAGTAGAATCACACTCGAGTCTGCCGGCAGTCTGGGACGGGTTCTTCAGACGGTTGTGGATAACGGAAGAGATGAGCTTCATCTGTGTATCATCCGCCGCCTCACGCTGGATTATCGAAGCTATAGTCAGAATCTCATCGACAGAATAGCCGAGCTCCTTGGCGCGCTTGTCATAAGCATCAGTCCAGACATCCGAGAAAGCGTCAAGGAATCTGCGGATTGCTATATTTGCGCTCTCGCCCTGGAAGAAATCGTAAGTGGACGGGAAGAGATAACCCTCAAGGCGATAGGTTCTGTTTTCGCTGTTCTTTATCGATGAGAGGAACGAATAATCGAACTGCGACTCACTGATAGCCTTGATGAAATAAGCGGAAGTGCAGACGCCGTATTCCTCGAGTCTTGCGGCTATCTGCGGGATAGACCAGCCTTCAGGGAACAGCAGAGTAACAGTATTGGGTCCCGCCTGAACGGCGCGGCACTCATAGAGCATACCCTCAACGCCCATACTCGGCTGGAGATAATAGACACCACTTATATATTCCGGCTCGGGAGGGCCGACAAAGAGAACTTTTATCTTATATCCGAGCTTCTGTATCTTGTTGAGTCCGCTTTTCATTCCCGTGCCCTTGGCCGCAGAAGATACTTTATAGAACATCTTGCAGAAGGCTTTGTTGGAAATGAGATCGTTATCGTCGAGAATATCGATTATCTGATTTGTAGTAGCGTTCTGCGGGATATTGACCGTGACTATATCATTGCCGCGATTTATCGCGAGGACATCGTTTATGCATGAGATCGCTATAAACGAAAGCACGACGGATATGGCGACAATAACAAGTATAAAAGCGGTCAGGACAAGCGCATCCGCCGTCTTATCGGTCTTTGTCTTAGTCTTTGCGGATGCTCCGCCGGAGGATGAGCGAGAACCTGCCGAGCGTTTTTTAGCGGGGCGGCTCGAAAAATACACCTCACCCTTATAAACGGGTACATCGTCCTGCGGCTGAGTCGATGCATTGTCATCCTCATCGATATGGACAACGAAGTTCTTGACTTTTTCGTGTCTGTCCGGCGTGCCGGGTGTTCCGCCCTGGTCGCCGCTGTAAAGTTTAAGCGTTCTTTTCATATGTAGCTCCTCTCAGCCGTTTGAAATTACCCTTTTTTCCGTCACTACGACATCGGCGCATCTGTCAAATCTTCCGCGCGGAAGTCGATTGCTTATACAGCATTCGTAACATATCCCCGCCGTATCCCCCTTGAAGCGGGACAGAAATCTGTCGTAGTATCCCTTGCCGAAGCCGAGGCGATAGCCCTGTTCATCAAACGTGAGCGCGGGTATAATGCACAGCCCCTCGTTAAGATTCACGAGCTTCTCACATTTTGACTTTATCGGTTCGAGTATCCCGTAAGCGCCCTTTTGCAAGTCGTCAAACGAGGTTATATAATAAAACTCCATCTCATGAAGTCCCGGTATACAGCGCGGAACGGCGACTCGCTTCGAGCGTTTCAGCGCGTCTTCGATAAGGGCGTGAGTATCGACCTCTATATCATTCGAGACGTAAGTCAGAAGCGTACTACACTCCCTGTACCGCCAGAGATTCGTCAGGCGGTTGAAGATACGCGCATCAAGGCTTTTCTTCTCCTCTGCGGTGAACTGCGAGCGCAGAAGCCTACATTTGCTTCTGATTGCCGCCTTTTCTTCGCGTATATCTCTCAGGAGCATTGGAGCGACTCCTCGATTTTCTTCATCTTCGCTTCGCCGACAAGAGCCGCGCCTATTGCGATTCCGAATTTCACGGCGCTGCCCATGCCTTTGGCTGTTATTATATTGCCGTCCGTCACAACAAACGAATCTGAAAGCTCTGCGCCTTCAAGTTCGCTCTCGAAGCCCGGGAAGCAGACTGCCTTTTTGCCTTTGAGCATGCCCTTGTGGCCGAGTATCGACGGGGCGGCGCATATAGCGCAGACGAGCTTTTGGTTTTCATAGGCATAGTCAACAAAGGCGTTGACTTTAGCGGATCGTTCGAGATTCAGCGTACCGGGCATTCCACCGGGCAGAATAACGGCTTCAATATCGCCGCCGGGTGTTAAATCGCTGTCCACAGCGTCGCACACGGCGCTTATTCCGTGCGCTCCGGTTATGACGTCGGAACCGACGCCGACTATTTTCACTTTCAGATCGGCTCTGCGCAGAACGTCAACCGTCGCGAGAGCTTCGACCTCTTCAAAGCCGTTTGCAAGAAATATATATATCATATCTTTTCCCTCCGTTTAACCGAGAGTAAGTCCCATATAGGCGTTTTTTATATCTTTAAGCGCCGATGCCGAATCTGCATTAAGCGGCAGGAGCATGGCGTTGTTGCGGGTCGTGAACGAATCCGCAGAGAGCGGAAAATCAAGCGGAAGTCTGAACGAAAACTCGCTGCATTTGCTCGCCGAGAGCAATGCATGCGCGAGCGCGGGAACGCATCCGCGCCTTGCGGCACATTCTCTGATTATCGCCGTTTTGCCCTCTTCGTCAAAGAGCGCATAGGCGGAACTCCTGTCTGACAAGGACGCAGCGACGCTCTTGCAGCCGGCGTTGGCGTTTTCGTCTATTGCGTATTGCAGAGCATCGATATCCCAAACAAAGCAATCAATGCCGCAGAGGCAGGCGTTTCTGACCGTCTGCATATTTTCGGCGGTGAGGTCTTCAATCTCAGCGTTGCCGTCCGCGATAAGCTCAAGGTGGCTGCGGTCGATTTTCAGAAGTTTTTCTTCAAAAGCCGCGCGGTAGCCGAAGCGGGAATAGTAATCAAACAGGCTGTCCTCCGCCGGAACGAGACAAATATAATCAAGCCCAGAATCGCGGCACAGCGACTCGGCGGAGCGAAGCAGTTCGCCCATATATCCGCGCGAGCGAAAATCCGGATGGGTGCAGGCGGCATATAAATACGCCGCATCAAACGCCTCCCCTGCTATTCTCACTTTACCGTCAAGCAGATAGAGCGCCGAGCATATCTTTCCGTCCTCGCGCCCGATGAGCGTGCGTTCTGGGATGAAGCGGCTGCGCATAAACGCGCCGATATAATCGTCGTCATCGCCAAAGCAAGTCTGCCACAGGTCGGTAAGCTCGCCGATATCCTCTTTTGAAGCAGTTGAAATGATCATTTCTTGACCCTTGCCATATATTTTTCGAGCAGGATATCCGGGCAATAAGAGAGCTTTGCTTTGCGCAGTCCCTCGGAACCGGTATCGTCCTCGCGGTTGATGTATTTATACTGCGAGAGAGCGTTTGCGGCAAACTCGCGGTTTATCATCGGATATGCTCCGCGCACATCGGCATAGGCTTTTTCAATATGGGTGCAGAAAACCTCGGGGTTCATCTCCTCGCCGAAGGTGAACGCGACAACTTCGCCGTTCGCTCTGAGCAGTCCGCCGACAAAGCCCAAATTAAAATAGTTTTCAAAGCTTATATTTATCGCATCGAGCTCATCGTCCATCGCCTCGGGATCCTTTTCCCTGTTCCTGCGCTCCCACTCGGCGTTCATCGCTCTGCACTCATCAAGGTTGTCCGCGGTTATAGGCTCATAGCTCCACTCATTTTCGCGCATAAATGCGGCGATATGATTTCTCTTGCCGTGGAACTTCTTACCGGGCAGATTGACAAGATTCTCGGTGAGGTATATATAATCAAAACTGTCTCTGAGCGGCTCAAAATCGAACTTGCCGGGGAACAGTGTCTCGACCTTTTTCACACACTCGTTGTTGAGACCGAACATCTCGAGTCCGTAGCCTCTTTTGGCGGAATCTTCTTCAATGAGTTCAATCGCCGCTTTCAGATCCCCCTCGCCGACGGGAAAACCGTAAGTCGGTCTTTTGACACCGTTGTCGTCATCGGTGCCGTTGATTGAAAAGAGAAAGCCGTCATGCGACGCGATTCTGATATTATAGACATGCTGCCAGATGAACATATCGCCGAAGCTGTAATCGCAGCCGAAGCGTTTTGCGTGGCTGATGATGGGAGCCACCCACTTTCTGTCCTCAGTTACCGGAGGGCGGAAATCCAACATAAATAACAATCTCCCTGTTTTCAGTCTGCACTGAGCAAACTTCCCGAATTTAGGATTCAGATAATTATAACAAAATCATACAAATTTTTCAAGAGCCTGAAACGCCAACTAAAAATTGCATTAAGAGCATTTTTAGTACGAAACGCAGAGAACAAAGATATTCTTGGCAGACCTGCGGACTTTATACTTTGCCAAAAGCCAAAAGGGAGCGTACCACATTTCATATAACACCAAAATTTTCAGGCGTTACAGAATACGAAGTACGCTCCCGTATATCAAACCGCGGACGGAGCGAGCAGCAGAGGTTCAAGCTGCACACCCGAGAGCGCGGTAACGGCTGCATCGTAAGTTTTTGAAAAATCGGCGACAATAGAATTCGGCTTTTTTATATGATCGTCCTGCCGCATCGGGACGAAATATATATGCTTTGTGTTGAGCAGTCTGCCTATATTGGCGGCCGCCGCGCCGAGAGCGTCGTTTGTAGAGACGGCGAGCAGCACCGCTCCACCGTTTCTGATATGCGATTTTGCCGCAAGAGTCACCGGTGTATCATTTATTCCGTTTGCGAGCTTTGCAAGGGTATTCCCCGTACACGGTTCAATAATAAGAATATCTATCATTTTTTTAGGTCCTATCGGCTCGGCGTCGGTTATAGTATGAATAACGGGCTTCCCGCAAATATCTTCTATCTCGCGAACAATATCCGCCGCTTTTCCGAATCGGGTATCAACAGAATATGCGTTTTCAGACATTATCGGAAGAATATCCGCGCCCTTCGATTTTAGCTCCCGCATCTCGGCTATCGCTTTTGAAAGCGTGCAGAACGACCCGCACAGGGCAAAGCCCACGCGCAACTGTTTCATCAACTCCCCTCCTTTATAATATTGAGTATAGCATCCGCTATTATTTCTCCTGCCGTTTTGGGCGCCGTCTTGCCGGGCAGAGAACCGGGCACTATAACATTGAGCCCGAGTTCACGCGCGCAGGCAAAATCGGTTCCGTAAGGAGCTGAGGCGATATCTATTACAAGGCAGTCGCGGCGGAGCGCGGAGAGCGTTTTGCAATCGAGCACAAGGCTCGGAACGGTATTGACAAGCAGGTCGAGCTCCGGCGCCGTTTTCATGAGTTCAGAGATATTCACGGCATCGAGCCCACCGGTTCTCGCCCAGGCGAGATCGCTGCATTTCCTCGCCGCGACCGTCACGCGGGCGCCCAAAGCCGCGAGCATATCGGCAAGCACTTTAGCTGTTCTGCCGTAGCCCGTGACGGCGCACCGCGCACCGTGCAGGGTTATCTTCATATTTTCCATAGCTATTTTTATAACGCCCTGCGCCGTCGGCACGGCGTTGTTGACGGCAAGCTCCTCGCGCTCAAAATAATCAAACACACGGATACCTTTTTTGAAAAAGCTCGATTTGAGCGCGCCGTCCATCATTCCGGCAAACACGGTCTGACCGCGTTCGAGGGTGTCGGAGAGCTCGTTCAATGTAAGCGGGCTTGAGTTGAGGTGAACGCCGTCGCGGCTGACGGGCAGAGGCAGGATGACCGCATCGGCACGCGCGGCAGCCGAATCTATACTTTTGTCACCCGTCGGGCGCATATGTTCAAAGCCTGCGGGCGGCGAAGGCGCGAATATTTCAACATCGAACCCTTTTTCCGCAAGACTCTGAGAGGTATAGAGCATACGCTCATCCCCGCCGACGGTCAGAAGTTTTCTGATATTCATCATAGGCTTTCCTCCTTTGCCTCATCCCAGTATATGAACCGCCGCTCGGCTATGTCATAGCTTTGTAACAAAATATTTATAAAAATATATTATATTTTTCTTGTCAGCGTATTATAATACAAATCGAGCATTTATAATTTATATGTATGTATATCATGAAGCGTATTCTGATTTTGGCTCGTTTTTGAATATGCTGACAAATTCGGAGGCTTGTTAATTATGAAAGAAATAGACGAAGTGCTCAAAAAGGTAAAGAGGGTTCATTTCATCGGAATCGGCGGCTCGGGAATGTGTCCGCTCGTTGAGATACTTCATTCAAAAGGATATGAAATAACTGGCTCGGACAACAACGAGAGCGACACGCTCAACCGCGTCCGTGCGCTCGGCATACCCGTAACGCTCGGGCAGAGAGCCGAGAATATTGAGGGTGCGGAGATGATAGTCTACACCGCCGCTCTTCTCCCCGACAATCCGGAGCTCTGCGCGGCAAAGGCATCCGGGATCCCGACCTTTGAGCGCAAAGAGATGCTCGGCGCGATAACAAGAATGTTTGACGACTGCATCTGCGTCTGCGGCACCCACGGCAAGACCACGACAACATCGATGCTCACCCAGATATTCATCCAGGCGGGCGAAGATCCGTCGGCGGTTATCGGCGGAAAGCTTCCGCTCACGGGCACAAACGGTCTTGTCGGCAAGAGCGAGCATATGCTCTGCGAGGCATGCGAATTTGTTGACACTTTCCTTTCGCTCTCGCCCGACGTCTGCGTTCTGCTTAACATAGACGAGGATCACCTCGACTACTTCAAGACACTCGACAACCTCATCGCTTCGTTCACGAAATTTGCTTCGATGACCCGAAAAGAGGTCATATATAACGGCGACGACGCAAACACGCTGCGCGCCATCGCGGGAGTCAAGGATAAAAAGTTCATCACCTTCGGTCTCAAAGATGGCAACGACTTCAGAGCCGACAACATCGTGCTTGAGCACGAGTTTGCGAGCTTTGACATAATCAAATACGGCGAAAATGTCGGCAGGATAAGCCTCGGCATCCCCGGCGAGCACAATGTATACAACGCTCTTGCGGCTATCGCTGCGGCGGACAATGCGGGCATACCGATGGATAAGATAATCGCGTGCGCCGAAGCTTTCCACGGCGCAGGCAGACGTTTTGAGATTCTCAAGAGAATCAACGGCATAACCATTGCGGACGACTACGCCCACCATCCGAGAGAGCTCGAAGCAACGCTCACGACAGCTATGGGCATGGGCTTCAACAGAGTCTGGGCAGTGTTCCAGCCGTTCACATATTCGCGCACGGCAATGCTCTTTGACGATTTCTGCCGCGTTCTGAGCATCCCGGACAGAACGGTTCTGACCGAGATAATGGGCTCGCGCGAGAGAAACACATATAACATCTACACTTCGCAGCTCGCCGAGAAGATTCCCGGGAGCGTATGGTTCAACACCTTTGAAGAGGTTGCTGACTATGTTGTCAAGAATGTCGAAAAGGGCGATCTTGTGATAACACTCGGCTGCGGCGACATATATAAAGCCGCCAAGCTGATGATAAAGAAACTCGAAAAGCAGGGATAACATGGGTTCTCCGTTCAAAAGACTCAAGGAAGTATATGCGCGGACATACTCGCTCGACACAGGGCGCGACGCAGATTTTTTTGACTGCGTCAATGACATATATTTTTCGCCCGAGGTGCAGAGCCTGAAAAAATATCCGCAGCACGACAAAATGGACAGACTCCAGCACATAACGAGCGTTGCATATCTGACATTCCGCATATGCAGACATTTCGGGCTCGACTACCGCAAGGCGGCAAGAGCCGCGACGATGCATGATCTGTTCTACTATGACTGGCACGAAAACGACTGGAGCCACCGTCCGCACGGCTACAGGCACCCGAAGTTCGCCGCAGCGAATGCGAAATTACTGTGCGGCGGACTTGACAAAAAAAGTGAAATGATGATAATCCGGCACATGTGGCCTCTGACGCCGCTGCCGCCGACAAGCCCCGAGGGAATGGTTCTTTCGCTCGCGGACAAATACTGCGCATCGAGAGAGATGAAAATGGCCAAGCAGAACGCTAAAAGCTGATATCCGGCGCAGGCATGAACCGATCAACGAAAGAGAGAGAAGCTTTATGAAAATTTTTATGACGATAGTTACATATGTGCTGTATTTCTTCTTTTACAGTGCAGTCGGCTGGCTCGGCGAATCGATATACTGCTCGGTCGGCGCGCGCAAATGGGTCAACCGCGGATTCTTAAAGGGTCCGATGTGCCCGATATACGGCACGGGCGCGCTTGCAATGGCGATAACCCTGACACCGGTCAAAAATCTCGACATCAGGGTTCCCATGTTCGGTCACGATGTTCTGATAACTCCCCTGCTTGTATTTATTGCGGGCATGGTAGTCTGCGACATTGTCGAATTCATAACGAGCGTACTTATGGAAAAGCTCTTCCACGCGAGATGGTGGGACTACTCGAACAAGAAGTTCAACATCCAAGGACGAATCTGCCTCGGTCACACATTCTACTGGGGCATCGCTTCGATACTGTTCCTCTATCTCGTCCATCCGATAGTCGTACAGTGCTTCTCGCAGCTGCTCGACTCCGCGGCAATAATCATCTTCGCCTGCGTGCTTGCGATATTCTTGGTTGACCTCGTCTTTGCCGTGTACAGGGCACTCGATGTCAGAAAGGTCATGGATAAGATAAAGGGCTTCTCCGACACGCTAAGCAATTTTGCCGGCACGATAAAGAACGGCGTTTCAGACAAAGTTCCGTCGCTTGACGAGACAAAGGCAAAGCTTGAGAGCTTCAGAAGAGACGCAACGGCACAGCTCAGGGATGCATTCCACTTCACTCCCTCGTCTGACAAAACCGATGACGAGAGCACAGAGAAAGAGAGCGGCAGAAGCAAGCTGAAGGTAAAACTCAACCGCCACTTCACAAGCTCTTCAAACCTCCTGCCCTATGCTAAAAAGCAGATCAAAAAGCTTGAGGAAATGTATGAAGAAGTCAAAAAAGCATTTTACGATGACGACGATGACGATCTGTACTGATTAATAAACCAACCCGCCTGCGCAAAACAGGCGGGATTTTTATCTCCGTCGAAAACTAAAATAAAAGCATAAAAAATCACCGCAGAAACAAATCTACGGTGATTTTATTTAAGCTATTTGATTATTTGTCCCAATTGAATCTGACGACTGCGCCGTCGACCCAATAGTTCTGACCGAGGACATAGTCGTTATCCTCAAGTCCTCCGGCGAAAGCCTTTGCCATCTCTTCGCTCTTGCAGGTGATGGATGCTCTCATCTCGAAATCGGAAGCCGAAGTAGCGGTCAGCGGAGCAAAGCCCGTAAGCCACCAATGGCTCTCGTCCTCGCGGTGGAAGAAGAGTTCACCCTTCTTATAAAGGTCGAAAGACATCTTCAAGCAATCCTCATCGGATGCGCAGGCATAGAACTCAACGGGATTCTTGGGAGACTTGGTGTAAACGCCGATCTCCGCGCCGCTGGTGATACCGTACTGACCCTTCCAAACCTGAATCATCCAATTCTTGCCCTCGTAATCGAACTTGTAGCGCTGGGTGTTGTAGAACATCATGGTCACCGGAGCGCACTTGTCATATATCTCGCAGAAACCGAAATATCTCTGCCAGGGATACTTGGGGTTATAGAAGATACCCTGCTTCGAATCGAAATCGAAGCCGATATAGAGAAGTCCGTGTCCGTCAACGCCGTAAAGGAGTCCGGTGTTCGGGTCATAAGCAATACCCGCGCCGATATCCTTTATCTCAGCCGCCTCTGCGGGCAGCTCTTCCTTCGGGATGAAGACTACTTCGCCGTCGCTGACGGTGATATTCTCATCCTTGATTTTCTTCTCGGCGATCTCGGTAAGTGTTTTTGTATCCTCCTCCGAGAGAACCTTGACATTGTTCGCGGTGTCCGCGACATCGGTGGGAGCTATCGACTCCGTCACCGGCTTCATTGAGGTCATTCCCGATGCGTCAGACCCATCTGCACTCTGGGTGACTTTGACAACAGTCGTTTTGTTCTCAGGCTTTGCGTCCATGACCTGGCGGGTCACGCCTGCCTCAACACTGTCCGCAGCGTCGGAAGTACCGAGCTTGACAGCGGTAAAAGCAAACGCCTGAACCGCGAGAACAAGGGCGAGCACAGCCGCAAGAACAGCAATACTCTTCTTTCCTGATCTCATAAAAACTTGCCTCCGTTTCTTTTTTCGTGCTGGCACAGGTGTTATTATTACACATTCAGAAACAAAAGTCAACGATTTGTTTAGAATTTGTTTAAAAATATTTTTGCATATATAATTTTATGCAAACAATATACACCTGTGCATGACTACAAAAAATAGTATTATACAAACGGAGGCAATTTTATTCCGAAAATTTACAATTTTTTTGCCGATTACATACTTCTAAGCGCGTCGATGGGCTGCATCTTTGCGGCTCTGCGTGCGGGATATATTCCGAAGAACACGCCTATTGCGGTAGAGAAACCGACTGCGATAACTATAGTCGAGAATTTCATCTCAATCGGTATATTCATATAGCTCGCCACAGCGAACGCACCGACAGATCCCAATATAAGCCCTATCAATCCGCCGAGCAGGCACAATATGACCGACTCTGTCAGGAACTGGAACAGTATTGTGGAGGTCTTTGCGCCGAGTGCTTTTCTGATACCGATTTCGCGCGTTCGTTCCGTTACGGTGACGAGCATTATATTCATAACGCCGATGCCGCCGACGAGCAGCGATATCGCGCTGACCGCCGCGATGAAGGTCGTGAAGACATTGATAACAGTATCAAGAAGGTCGATATAAGTCGCCATATTTATGAGTGAATAGGCGTTCTTTCCGAAATTGCCGTGGCGGGTATAGAGCAGGTTCATTGCAGCGCTGCCCGCGGCATCAAGCTCGGAATCGGATTTCGCCATGATATAGCACATCTCGTACCTGCCCGCCGAGTTACCGTTGAGGGCATCTGCGAGGGTTGCTGGGATTATTATGCTGCAGCCGGTCTGCGCATCGCTCATATAAGACGACATTGTCTCAGACATATTCGTGCTTGAGCTCGAGAGCATAGAGGCGTCTATTATGCCGATAACTTTTATCTGCACCGTCTGGTCGCTGACCGTGAAGCTCAGCTTCTCCCCCACCGGGTCGGAATAACCGAACAGGAGCTTTGCGCTGATAGAATCGAGCACGGCGACACGCGCGCCGGACTCATATTCCTCCTCCGTGAAGAAGCGTCCGCTGAGCATTCCGGCGGACATCATATTGCCGAGATCGGAGTTGCCGGCTATCGCGAGACCGAGGCTCTCGTTATGCTTAGTAGTGACATTACCGACGGACATCGTGACCTGCGAGACATATGCGACGCTGTCAAGATTCTTGATAGCTTTTATATCCTCTGCGGTTATATAATCGGAGGCATTGGTCTCCTTGCTGTTGATTGAGATATTGATAACGCTCGAGCCCATATCTTTTATCATGCCGACAATATAATCGCGGCCGCCGTTGCCGAGCGTTATGATAGCGATAACCGCCGCGACGCCGATGATTATGCCGAGCATAGTCAGGAGCGAGCGCATAAGGTTCGTCTTTATCGAAAATATCGCTATTCTGATGTTTTCTTTTATATTCATCCCTGACCTCCGGCAATTATTTTGACGTTACTACTTTTACCTTATCGCCGTCGGCAAGAGTTGTTCCTGTCGGCACGGAGGTTATGACTATATCGCCCTCGTTGCATCCGGAAACTATTTCATATCTGGTGTCATCGGAGATACCGAGCTCGACCTTTGAGAAGGTTATTCTCTTCGTCTTCGGATTGTAGATATACACATATGTTCCGGTGCTGTCGTTCTTGACAGCCTCGCTGGGCACGACAAGGACATTGTTCTTTGAATCGACGTCAATTGATATATCGACATCGAGACCGATTATAACGCTCGAAGTGGGATTATCTATAGTCACTTTTGCATCGACGCCGTTCGCGGAGCCCGAGCCGATGAGAGAAGAGATATCGACTCCGCTCGACTGCGTGGCGACGGGGCTTATATAAGTAACTACGCCGTCAACAACTGTGTCGTCTGCCGCAGTGACGCGGCACGGCATATCGAGGCTGACTTTGAAGATATCCGCCTTTCCGAGGACAAAATCGACCACAAACGGATAATACTCAACGGTTATGCCGCTTTGTGTCTGACCGAGAAGAGCGTTGACGATATCGGCGACATTTGTGTTGCCGCTCGCGATGTCGATTATCGAAGAGATATCAATATTCGCGCTCGCCGCCGAACGGCAGGTCTCGCCGGGAGTTATATTGACCTCGCTGACGATGCCGTCATATTCGGCTATCCAGCCCTTTTTGAGCGAAGATATAGAAGTTGTGAGTGAATCAAGCTCTTTCTTTGAAGCTTCCATAATCGTCTTATATGTGCTCTGGGTTATCGTGCCGGACTGAGCTTCGAGAGTGACTTTTTTGAGCTCGAGCTGCATTTTCTCCATCTGAAGCTCGGAGACACCCGAGCCGAAGATATTGGAATTACCGCTGTTGAGCAGTTCGTCAAGCTTCTTGAGCGCGACGTTTATATCGTCCATACCGAGAGCCTTGGAAACAAGCTCCCAGAACTTATTTGACGCATCGCTGTCAGTCTTGTTCTGGTCATTTTTATTCTGATTGTTGTTCTTGTTTTGCTCCTGTTCCTGCTTTTCGAGCTCTTTGTTTATCTCGGCAAGGCGAGCGTTTATTTCTTTGAGCTGGGCAGACGAACTCACGGCGGTATTCTTCGCGTTGTTATAGTTTTCGACGGCAGTCAAATACGCCTGCTGTTTCTCCGCGAGGACAGAGTTGAGCGACGATGTATCGAATGTCGCAAGCACATCGCCTTTTTTGACATACTCGCCGACCTTGACATTGACAGTCAGGACTTTTGTGCCGTCTATCGGGACAAAGTTCCCCTTCTGCGATGACGAGACCTTTCCGGACATATCAAGAGTCTGGGTTATCGAACCCTTTGTCACCTTTGCGGTCGAGACCTGCGGCAGCGGATCGGGTTTGAAGAACATATACAGCACGCCCGCGATAATCGCGGCGCACAGGATCACAAGGATCGACACGAGCACTTTCTTTTTTGTTGACCACTTCTTTGTTTCCATGCGTATCCTCCGTCTCAAAGTTTTGAAAAAGCGCAAAGCGCATACAAATATAATAGAAAAATTGTACAGGCAAAATATAGACCTGTTGCTATATAAATTGTAAATATTTTTTGAATTTTAATCAGTATAAACTTTTTTTGATATTTTTTCAAGAACCCCGGAGGCGTTTCAGTCTGATAAAAGCAAGTTTTACATATAGATATATAACGCCCGGAATGCGTATACCGTTTCTTGGTGAAAATCACAGCGACATCGGAGGAACGAAAATGAAAAGGATCGCAGCAATTCTGCTCGCCGTTCTCGCTCTACTGCTCGGTGCGTGCTCGGTGCAGAGATATTCCGACGCGGCGATGTTCTGCAGGCGGTTCAACAGAGAATATAAAGAATCACTGCTCGATATCGAAGCTGCGACAGTCACAGAGACGGACGGATGCACCGTGTTTAGTCTGACACCGGACGAAAACATTCTGATATCTCTGTATACGGACAGCGACGGGGTGCGAATAAAACGAATAAGCATAACGGCACACGGGAATGTCGAGGATATGCAAAACGGACTTTTCGCGCGTTTTCTGGCATTCTGCAAATGCGCAGTCCCCGCCTATTCAAACAGCGAGGACACATACGAAAATATTTCTGCGAAGCTCAACATACCGAACGAAAATGAATATGCAACCGCTATAACGCAATATACGCAGGGTGAAGCGGTGAGATACGCTTACTCCGCCGATGTCTCAGGTGCATTTTTTTGCATGGAAAACAAAAGTCTGTGCCGCACGGACGAAGAGCACCTGACTCTCCGCGACGACGGCACAGACCTAAAAAGCTGAAAGCAGCTTTTATTCTTTTATGATTTTATAGGCGACGTCGGGCGTATCGCTGATTATTGCATCGGCTCCGATATCGTTGAGACGCTCTATCTCATCGGGGTCATTTATCGTCCAGTACTGCACGGCGATATTATAGCGGTGAGCGTAATCTACTATTTTCTTCGTTCCGAGACGGACGACACGGTACTGGTTCGCGGGAATCTGGAGAGCATCGTATTTGAACGAATCCTCGCCGAGGTCGAGATTGAGAAGCGCCGCGCCATAAAATTTAAGCACTTCCGCAATACCCGCCGAGCGAAGCATATCGGGATGTTTTTCATCGACATATTCGGTGACTTCGCCCTTGAATGTACCGAAGATAACGCGGTCGAGAAGTCCGCGCTCCTTGAGCACATCATAGAGAATATCAACGCCGCGCATACCGTTCTCGCCGCCGTCTTTTATCTCAATAATATAGCTGTATTTGCCGTGGGATTCGAGCTTGTCGAGCACATCCTCGAGCAGCACCGCGCGCAGATCATCGGGGATTTTATCGCCGCGCAGGCCTCTGTAGGGATAGCTGCCGTCCTCCGCCTGGAAGTTTTCACCGAAGTTTAGCTCGCGCAGCTCGGCATATGTATGGTCAATGGGCTTGACATCCTCATAGCCGAAATATTCGACTGCGTTGGTGGTTCTGTCAAGCGTATCGTCGTGCAGGAGGATAAGCTTGTTATCCTTTGTGATATGCAGATCAAATTCAAAGATATCTGTATTAAAATCCTTGCTGTTCATGCATGACTCGAACGCGAGCATCGTGTTTTCGGGCATGATTCCGCCGCCCGAGCGATGTGCGGAAACGAGCGCGGCATCAGCCGTGATATAAGGATTGATCTCGCCGCTGTAAGTCGTTGCCGCAGGCGTCCACGCCATGAGCGCGGCATACACGCCGACAAAGACGACTACAACAGCTAAAATAATACCAATAACTTTTAGCGCGGTTTTCTTTCCACTCTTCTTTTTCTTCGACATTTCAGTTCTCCTTTTTGGCAAAAGCAATGCCTGTTGTGATTGTGTATAAAAACATACCACAACAGGCAGAAAAATGCAATGAATTTTACATAATTTGTCTATTTGTTTTCTTCTTTCATGCTTTTGTACTTCTCGCGGGTAGCAAGTCCGCCGCGGATATGGCGCTGAGCCTTGTTTATATCGAGTATCTCGCGCACCTCGCTGTAAAGCTGGGGATTAAGACTGCGGAGCCTGCGCGCGACATCCATATGTACGGTCGACTTTGAAACTCCGAACTGTTTTGCCGCCGCCCTGACAGTTGTCTTGTTCTCAACTATATACTCAGCAAGCTCAACAGCTCTCTCCTCTACTATTCCTTTCAAAACGAACCCTCCCGTTTTTCAATGTCGCTAATAGATATGCAAAACGGGAGGGCTTTATTCACTTATTGCAGGGCTTGTTTTAAAGAATAAGTACAAAAGTGCCGGCGGTTATCAGCGCGCCGCCGAGAACGGTAGTCCAGGTCACCTTTTCGTGCAGAATAACGAACGCAAGCACGATGCTTATAACGACACTGAACTTGTCTATCGGCACGACCTTTGACGCCTCGCCAATCTGGAGAGCGTGGTAATAGAACAGCCACGACAGACCGGTTGCAACGCCGGAGAGGATAAGAAAAATCCAGCTGCGTGTGCCGATGCTGCTGATACCGTGATGTGCGCCTGTGGCAAAGACTATACCCCAAGCGAGAACGAGCACGACGGCGGTTCTTATTGCCGTGGCAAGATTGGAATTAACTCCTTCTATGCCTATTTTGGCGAGAATCGATGTCAGCGCGGCGAATACTGCCGAAAGCAGCGCGAAAGTTACCCACATAAATGCTCCTCCTTTTTTACCGGACTTTTTTTCCAAGGCATATCACCTCTTTGCAGCCGTCAAAAGGCGGTCGCCGTATTTTATTTATATTCTCGTGTCGAGAAGATCCGTGTATTTTTCCTTGAATTCCATGAAAGTGCCATCCTCAAGGCTTTGGCGTATCTTCTCCATGAGGGTATTGTAGAACCAGAGATTGTGCATGACGCAAAGGCGCATGGCGAGCATCTCGCCGGACTTGAACAGGTGTCTGATATATGCTCTCGAATGTCTGCGGCAGGTCGGGCAGGAGCACTCGGGATCGATCGGGCGCAGGTCGCGCTCATACTTTGCGTTGTTGAGATTGATTATACCGCCCATGGTGAAAAGATGTCCGTGGCGGGCGTTGCGGCTGGGCATAACGCAATCGAAAAGGTCGACACCGCGAGAAACGCCCTCGAGGATGTTTCCGGGAGTGCCGACTCCCATGAGATAGCGCGGCTTATCGGCGGGCATATACGGCTCAACTGCCGAAATTATGCGGTACATATCCTCCTTCGGCTCGCCGACGGCAAGACCGCCTATCGCGTAGCCGTCAAGATTGAGCTCGGCTATACGCTTCATATGCTCTATACGCAGGTCATCAAAGGTGCATCCCTGATTTATGCCGAAGAGCAGCTGATCTTTATTTATCGTATCGGGCAGAGAATTGAGGCGATCCATCTCCGCCTTGCAGCGCTCAAGCCAACGTGCCGTGCGCGCGCAGGACTGCTCGGAATACTCATATTTCGCGGGATTTTCAACGCACTCGTCAAAGGCCATGGCGATAGTCGAGCCGAGGTTCGACTGTATTCTCATGCTCTCCTCGGGACCCATAAAAATCTTGCGTCCGTCGATGTGCGATGAAAAATAGACTCCCTCCTCTTTTATCTTGCGGAGCTTTGCGAGCGAAAAGACCTGGAATCCGCCGCTGTCCGTGAGTATGGGCCCGTCCCATCCCGTAAACTTATGGAGTCCGCCGAATTCTTTCACAAGCTCGTCGCCCGGGCGCAGATGCAGATGATATGTGTTGCACAGCTGAACCTGACAGTGGATATCCTTGAGGTCATACGACGAGACCGCGCCTTTTATCGCGCCGCAGGTTGCGACATTCATAAAAGCCGGAGTCTGCACAGTTCCGTGGACGGTCTCGAACACGCCGCGGCGGGCTGTTCCCTCTTTTTTTATAACGGTAAACTTCATTTTTATTCCTTTCGGTTGAGTTATTCGATGAGCATCGCGTCCCCAAAACTTACGGGACGCAGGATAATTCTCTTACTTTCGTTATATTCTACCACAGTTTCTCAGCCGATTCAACATTGTTACAGCTTTTTCAGCACAGTAGATTTCCCATGAACAAATCAAACGATTTGAAATCTACCGACGACCATGGGTTCGTGAGATTGTCTTCAAGATAATTCCACATTTCGAGCGTGTAATTATCATATCTGAGCGTGTCGGGGTCAAGCCCATAACGCAGACAGAACGAAGTCCACAAGGCTCTAAGCTGATATTTCTGAATATCAAACTCAAAATCCCCGCCCTCTATAAACCCGAGGATAAAATTAAATTCTTCGCTGCAACCATCGTCGTGTGAATATATTATACGCTCTGCCATATTTTGATTAACTCCTTACATCTTTGTGTTTGCTTTTATAGCCTCTTGAAGCTCGTGTATGCTTTTGGTAGAGGAATTTGTAGTCAAGTTAAGAACACCTTTTATTGGCTGTTTATGGCTTCTTGAGACTGCTTTTCGTTACACATTGTATCATCAGTGCTGAACCATAAAGTAATAATACTCGCCAAGCTGACCGTGTTCTTTGTCAATTCTGTAGCATTTTGCTATATGCTTAATCGCATCATCAAACATTCGTATATATCATTCAGCAAAGTCAGATCACGGTTTTTGACTCTCATGAACTTCCTCTCTTTTCTGATTTTACTTTTTGTTATCGAGTATCCACTTAGCTTTCGCCTGTACTAAATTCCAAAACTTACAATTTTCAATTTTCGTATTCAAAATTCGTTCGATTTTTTCTGGCTCAAGTTGATGTCGATGATTTTCTGAGAAGCATGGCCATCCCGGCATTTTAAAAGCTTCACAATCGCTATATTCCCAAAAGTCAGTGCGCCCAGTATACCTGTCGTCTACAATCCAGATATGATTACGGGCAATATGAATACCTATTTTGCGGTTTATCCAAAAATTGCATTGCACAATTTGGTCGTTAATGGTCTCGCCGCCGCCGTAGCGACACTCCCATTTTTCAGCTATGATCAACTCATCATTGCTAAACCAGTAGCTTCCCTTGCAGCTCGGTTCATTACCATTCCACATATCAGCCGTATATGTTTCAAACGGGATAGGACAATCATCAGGGTGTTTCATTTTCACAGCCTCTCTCTAACTTTCTTTATGCGATGCTGAAATTCTCGCTCGTTCTCGTCGTAGCACTTCTTTTGCGCAATCGCTTCGCTCCTCGTTTCTTCCGTTGTTAGACGCTCCCACTCTCCATAGTAGAAACCTTGAACTTCCCAAACATCTCTGGTCTTTCTTTGATATGCCACTATTCACACACCTCCTTGATGGCTTTTCTAATTTCTTCGTCTGTCTGCCCAGCCTTAATGCCAACCATAATTGCTGGTGGCGTTGGCATCGGCTGTTCAATGGGTCTCCACAAATGCAAACAGTTCGGCATATTATTCACATACTCGCTTTTCGCTGGGTGATATTGCACGACTACTTCATCATCTCGAAAGAACATATCTTTCAATCGACACATCTCTTCCCATGTTGGTGTGTGGCTTCTCTTATATGGACAAACGCTGACATGCTCCCATCCACCACCGAAGCTCCATATCACCGAAGCCCATTTCTTGCCAAGCTGAAACAGCTCGCCGACACCTCCATCATTGCCAATCGTTACAATCAACAGGTTTGTGGTATTCTCCAACTCTTTTCGCGTCCTCATTTTTTTACACCTCCGTTTTCTCATTTCATAGAGTTTCAAAATAGATTTGTGCCGTTTTGTCTATACGCTTCATTCCATTTTAGTGCCAACTCGTCTGCTTCTCTACGGCTCTCACACAAATGACATATATCAGCATTGTATCTTTTGAGTATAGCAATTAAATTGTTGCCCACTGCTATCGTATCGGCAAAGGCATAATGCTTACCGTTTTCGGTAGTGACAACTACAACAAAAATCATTCTCATTTCAGAACCTCTATTCTCTCCTCCCAGTACGGCGTGTACTGGAACGCAATATCATACATCAGCCTACCCGTGATTTGGTCTCTAAATGTATTAACAAACAAACTTTTATTAAGCTTGTTTTCCTTAAACCACTTATCGACAACTCTTTTCGTAAGCGGCGTAAGGTATATATACAAATCCGAGCAATGATTGAACATCTGCTCTTGCGGATAGCCAGCCTTTTTAAGAGCATCCATAAGTGATTCATTCATAATCGTCATCGCTCCAAGCCAGCCATTCAACACACATATCCAGAGTGCTAAACGCTTCTACCCACGCATCACCTGTTGAGTTGTCTATTGCTATAAAACAATCTCCATTTTTCGCCACAAACAAACCTCTCGGTGTGCGCTCTTCAATAATTCTGCTCGCCATTTCTTCCGTTACTTCTATCACTCTTTCTTTCATGTCACGACCCTCCCATGTATCATTTTCTTTCTGATTTTAAATTATCACTATATTTCAAACACTTGCGGATTTGCTGTTGAACTTATTGGCTTAACAAATACAAAGCTTGTATCAAACACCTTTTTTGCTATGTGCTCTGCCTCGTCGATATTTGTAGCAAAAACAATTATCTGTCTATCGCCCTCATATTTCCTATACGCTACAAATGTGTGCTTTGCGATAACGGCATACGCCTCGTCATTCGTCATTTTTTCATTTCCTTTCTTGTTCTATTGCTTCAATATCAGATGTCAAGATTCCCGATATGACCATCGCCGAACTGAAGAACTCGTCATTCACATCTCTTGCTTCTTCCAAGCACAAATCAAGTGCATAAGCGAGACCCTTGATTCGCACAAAAAGTTCGTCTCGAATTTTCACCTAACCGCCACCTCCTCAACAACATCTCCATTATCATTCATCCAATACATACTCGAACCGAGCATTCTCTTACTATATCCTTTTTTCGTCATTTGGTATTCCTGCTCTGCTACTGGGTCGTGCCACTGAAGCCCTCTTGCCTCATAGAGCGGAATCCAGTGTGCATCGTAGAAATTGTAACCCGCTCCGTCTATGCCAAAGAAATATCCGAACTCATAAGATTCATAAATTCTAAATCCACACTCCGACATGATTTCGATTCCATTTCTTTCTTCAAGCCACCAATCATCTGCTGAGTCGCCAAACGACCACATTGTACCCCACATCGGAAGAACACCATCGTACTCGACCTCAAAGTTGTCCACATCGACTGATACTATCGTTCCGTCATAGAGCTTGACGCACCAGAGGTCGGTTTCCTCGTCGTAGCTCTGAAGCTCGCCGGAGTGCTCCAGAGTGTCCGTTTCGTCCGGCAAGTCGTAGACATACACTTGATCGCCGACGCTCGGCAATGTAACTTCTCTCCAATCATCTATATCTGCTTCCATCATCTTTCCAATCATGCCGGTAGGTATTGCGTTCATTTCGTGAACCCAGCGTTCAGCCGCATCTCTGATTGTCATCCCTTCTCTCATTTTTTACACCTCTCTTCTTTATTATTTTCATGGCAATCCATCTTGCTATCTTCGTCTCAATGGCATCCTCGAAGTCAATAAGCTTGTCTTCATATGCTACGCCCAAAACAAGCAAGACTGAAGCTATTATCTCAACTACAGTTGCAATCGCAAATCTCAGTTCCATTGAAAAATCTCACTCCTCAACCTTGCCAAATACAGCTTCGTAGCAATCGGCATCATCCATGTTTTCTTCAGCAAAAGCCTTGGCACGATTTTCATCAATAGGATGGATTTCATTTTCCAAGTCAAAGCAGTTGAATCCAGTCACTGTCCGACAAAGAAAAAACTCGCCATTCTTTTTTCTATAAAGCGAGTCCCAACTGCTTACACAGTTTCCGTTGTAATAGTTGGTTCTGACGCATATCGGCTTTGCCGTCTCAGTATCATACCTTTTGCCATTAACAATTCTGTTCATCATTCCTCACCTCCCTTCGAACTTTCGCATTCAAAATAAACCGATGCAGCCCTCGTAATGATTTCAAAAGCCACACTTGCTATAAGTTCATCATTGCTACAATAATGCTCGATTTCACTGTGAGCTATTATGTCTTCAGCAATTTCCACTATATCTTCTGTAGTGAGGTTGTCCTTCTGCTCACAGAGGTCATGCTGGAGATGTTCGTACTGATCGTTGTTTCCTCTTGTGTACCAGTTGTTCCTGATACACAGCTTGCGAATATCACTTGCACTTACGGTTCTAACTTCCCTGAACTTTGTCTTTCCTTCCATTGTGACTGCCTCCTTAATCATCATAGGTGTAACCTTCAGTGAGAGTCTCTGCAAGGTTTTCAAGTGTTTTATAATCATCTTCTGTGAGCTTTCCATTTTTAAGCTCTTCCTTTGCTTCTGCGAGAACACCTTTGATTTCATATTTGTGTTCAGTCCACATGAGGTCTTTGACGAATTTTTTAAACATTGTTTTTTCATCCTTTCGCTTACTGTTTAGTAAGTTTTTATTTGATGATTCGATCATACGCTTATGTTTTTCTTATGTCAAGCGTTTTTGAAAAGTTTTTTTATTTTTTTTTATTCTTTTCGTTTTTGTTTACTGAATGGGTAAAAAAATAAGCGGTAGGACTCTTCATCCTACCGCAATTATCATTTCAGTTTGTTCATTAGCCTCTTAGCATCTTCTGCGCCTATAGGTGAAATTGAACTGACTCCACCCTTCCATCTTACATATTGCGCAACGAAGTATCTTCCTTCGGAGTCCTGATACAGCTCGAAGAACATATCATCGTTCTCATCACTATGACAAATAGCATCAGCCTTATAAGTATCGTACTTAACGCCATTCACCATCATCTGAAGGCGCTCTCCTACTCCCTTACGCCGTGTGCGTATTTCCTCATTTGTTTTCTTTTCAACTATCTTGAAGTCAAAGCCCAAAATACCTATAAGCTTTAGAAATTCTTCAGCCGATAAGCTGTTTCTTCTCAGCCTGTTGCTGAAAGCCCCCTGTGACCATCCCATTGCTTCAGCGACATCTTTCTGCTGGAGCGAACTTTTCTCGATAAGGTCTCTACATATGTTTGCTACCGTCATCTTCTCACCTCCCGGTTCATCTTGCCTCAAGTATAGCACTACCGTTTTTTACTGTCAATATTTTCCATGTTGCACTTCTGCGTTTATTATCTACCTGTACTTCCAAAGCCGCCAGTGCCTCTTTCTGTGTATTTAAGCTGCTTGACTTCCTTGAACTTAGGCGTTGCTATCGGCATAATCACAATCTGGCTTATCTTGTCTCCAGCCTTAATCGCATAGTCATATCCACCGTTGTTGTACAGCTTGACAACAATGCTTCCGGTATACCCGGCATCAATCACACCTTCACTGGTTATATTGTGCTTTACATTTAAACCACTTTTGCTTTTCAAGAATCCTACATAGCCTTCCGGGATTCCGATATGCACTCCAGTGTCGATTGTCGCGCTACCTCGCGCTTCCACTGTTACATCCTCTCTTGAATACAGATCAGCGCCAGCGTCTTGCTCGTGCGCCCTTGTAGGCATTTTAGCACCATTATCAAGCATAACGGCAAGGGTATCTCCATCATTTTCGTCATCGCACATAGATGCGCAGCTTATATTAGCTCTAAGGAAATTTCCAAACTCTCTTATTGCTTTACGCGCTTCATCGTTCTCACACGAGGATTCTGCTATCTCACTGTAATATGCTATCTGGTTCATTATTCCATTCATTTCACGAATTTTCATCATTATGCTCCTTTTCTTCTTAACAGCTCTGGATTGTCTATTTTATTTCCTATTACTACACAGCTTTCTGCCTTTCTTATGCTGTAAGCTGTACCATCAGTTTTTTCAAAGACAAACATTGTCTTTTTCCATCTAACAAGCAGCAATTCTCCGCTCTGATTTCTCAGGATATCGCCCTCGAATATACGGACTTTGTTCATATCCATGAGTCCGATATACTGTCCAATTGTGCTCGGCTGAACTTTCACTCTACCGATATGGTCTTCGATGTACCATGTATCACCATCTCTGTAAATACTGCCATACACCATTTTGCCATATGCGCTCTTAGCTCTAAACACAGTTCTCACATTTCCACCTCCATAAAATGAGCTTTTTATACAGCGCGGCTTTGCGCCACTTTCACAGTTCGGACACACCTGTCGCCCTTCCGGGATAATGTCACCACAACAGACGCACCTATCTGCATCAGCCATCGTCTTCACGCTCCTTTAATGCTTGTTCCGCTTCTTCACGGGTAGGAAATGCAACACTTTCCCATTCTCTTGCAAACATAAAGATATTCATTTCTGTTACATTGCAACCAGCAACTCTAAGCTTATAAGGACATTCCGCGTCATTTGGAATCTCGCAAATCCTATCATCTGTTCCAAAACCATAAAATTCGCATTCAGTCTGTTCCCCGTCAATATCTTCACAAGAACATTGCGTAATGCGATACACCGTATCTCCAACCTTGCACGGCAGCACGGTTACGCCGTGTTCAAGAAGTAAGTCTGCCGTCCTTTCCTCATAGCACCGTTCAAGGTTCGCATACTTGCAATTCTCGTCGCAAAGATAAGGCGACGGACAAGAACCAAGTTTCAGAATTTCAATCAGTCGTTCTCTGTCTGCATCAGCCATTGTTATTACCTCCTGATAGCTCGGGGTTATCGTAGATATTACCGATGACCTCTATCTCGTAATCGTAAAAGTTATCCATAGCATAGCGAACACTGTCGCTATAAACAAGAAAACAGGATTCATCAAAAACGACTTGATAAGGCTCCTCATAGCCTTTCAACAAAACTATATCGCCCTCAAAAATCTTTGTGCCGTCTTTATCTCTAAGACCCGTGTACTGTCCTACGGTTTCAGGGTCTACTTCGATTGAATATAGTGCACCGCCATAATAGGGCACTATAATATAAGTTTTTTCTTCGCCAGTCCAGCCATAACAGCAAATATATCCATACATCCATTCGCCGTCATCTGTTCGCTTGCCACGAAATTCAATATCACGCATTATTCTTCTACCTCCAACATAGTAACATCATATATAGGTGCATTACTTCCATTCCAAAACGTGAAGTTACCTACATCGGGTTGCTTGTTTATATACTCTCTTGCGGATTTTTCATTGAAAAATACCTTAACAACCTCTGTGCAACCATATTCATAATCACATATTTTTTCAACTAAATAAACTCTCATTCTTCTTCCTCCTTATTGTAGTTTTTCAAAGTAGTCATCGATGCCGCTGTGATCTAAAGCCTGTCCGCAGTATCGGCAATAAGGGCTTGACCCAACTAATGTTTTGCAAGTCGGGCACACTATTTCACTCCTTACCTCAACTGGCTTTTTCGGTATCTGCTTTTCGAGAGCTTCTCTAATTAACTTGTAGCAATCTTTTGAAACACGCATATCACAATCATCTGTGTTTCGATAAACTCGATTCAATACCTCGCGAAGCACATCTTTATAATCATGCATTATTAAGTACCCCCGTCCATTTTTGCGCCGCAGTTCGGGCAGTAAAAGAAATCACGGTCTATTGGTGTTTCTCTTCCAATCGCGATGTCTATAAAGTTACGACATTCAGAACAATAATAATCAACATCGTCAGGAATGATGTCCATCTTTATCCATTTGCCATGTTTAATCTCTTGTACATCAGCGGCAGGAGCGTTTAGTATAGGGCAGCTTTGTTTATTGCAATAACGATTATTGCAACGACAAATATTTTCGCAAAAACTCGTAACATCTACATACCTGCTCATTCAATCACCTTCTACATTCAGAAATAGCTGTTCAAAGGTTTCACCTGTTACAGCGAGAATTTTAACGATTTCATCCATTCTCAATTGTCTTGATGCTTTACCCGAAAGACGATTTTTGAAATTGGTCGGAGCGTTGCCATTATATATTCCCATTTTCTTCATAAGTTCAAGAGGTGAAACCTTGTTTTCGATCATCCACCTTTTCAAACCCGAATATTTTACATCGGCTACAGCACTTTCGTAAAAACAGCTTTTGGTCATTCCTGCGCAACACTGTGCTATTCGCTGTCTCGTCACGCCAAGTCTCTTACCAATCTCAGTATAAGTTAGTCCTTGTTTTCTAAGTTCTACTGCCCTGTCTTTTGTCTCATACATCATAATCACCCCAATCTAACGCTTGTCCGCAATGTGGACAATAAGCAAAAGGATACATCTCCTTGTGCTCTGTTTTACAGCTCGGGCATTCACAGTCGTATATCATATACCCATGCCAATCTATCGCATGATTTTCAACTTTCTTTGGTATTGCTTTCGCTTCGAGTTCAGTCACTTTTGCTCTCAGAGCGCAAATTTCATCACTAAATCGATGATTTTTATCTTTGAGCATTATTATCATTTCTTGCTCTTCGGCTCGTTCGTGGCGCTTCTTTTTTACCCAAACTATCAGTTCATGTACCCCTGTAACCATATATAGCACCAAATTTGCCGAGCAAACCGCAGTAAACAAAATTTCAAATATGTCAACTCCTGCCATTTTAATCACCCGCTTTCTCAATGCATTCTCTTATCCTTTGCTCACTATCGTGTGGATTCGCATATATTTCGCATCCACCATAAGTGTCACAGTATTCACACTCTATTCCATTTTCATCAAGCCACTCATCGACAACGCCGCACTTGTCGCTAAGCAAACAAGCATATTTGGTTCGCAATCTCAGTGCAGTGTCAATCTGTCTTGGAATTTTCATTTTCTCCCTCCGTTCTACGGTTCCATGCCTCTACTGCAAAATGCGGTCGTGCATACTTGTCAGTTGCAAGATAACATTTTTTGCATTCAACATAAAAAGTTCTCTGTCCATGTAGCTCCGCACATCCACCACAACAAGGGCAATTCTTCAAATCAACACACTTTTTGTCCCGCATTGCCAATTTCGCCTCCTCTTATAAGCTCAAAACACATTGTTCTATATATGTTACACGCCGTCTCCAACTCTACAATCCTTTGCTTTTCAGACTCGATGATTGTACCTTCTACTTTCGGCTTGTCACTCGAAGGATTCAAATTAAGGCTCAGGCTTATGGCAAGCGCTGCATCCACCATAAGCATTTCATACTCACTGCAAGTAGCTACATAATCGCCAAATCTTTGAATCGACACGCTCGACACCTGTTCACAAAGGGCTACGGACTTTCTTCCTGTGCTCATTATATCGACATGGGTCGGCAAATTGGCTTTCGGTTTAGTAGTTAGATACACCACCTCGATAACACTTGAATAAGCGTTATTTTTGTCATTTGAGACTACAATTGCTGGTCTGTTCGGTTTCTGTTCACTACCCTCTACTCGCACATTGCTGTTGTTTTCGATGTAATAGATTTCTCCTCTTCTTACTTCCATACCATTAGGCATTGCTCTTTCCTCCTGTAATCAGTACACTATAAGGCAGATTTTCAATCCAGTCGCAGAAGCCCCACATACCAGAAGAAAAATCCTTGTTCCTGAAATCATGCTCTTTTGGTGTATCGTGAACACACCACTCATCCAACTTGTGATTCTTACGAGACTTATAAATATTCGCCAAAATTTCGTAGTTCAGCATAACTGTCCGTCGCTGGTTATAAGAACTGGGGAGGAGCTGAATCATTTGCCACCAATAAGTCTTATCCTGCGTTTCCAGATATTTTTGACGATATACATTCAGAGCGCTAATCACACATTCCAAAGTTACCAGAGGAACGGTATCGCCCCAATTTAAATCGTCAAGACCAAGCAAATGCTCGTATGAAAAATCATCGAGAGTAAATTCCTTCGCATGAATCTTGTGCATAGTGGAGCACGAATTGGCAACCGTACCCACCTTGTATGTGTCAAACTCCTTCCACCAATACAGCGGAGCTGTTATATCCACATACACCGTAATCATTCTCATGAACTTGCGATGATCTGTACCAGCGTCGCGAAGACGAGTCATGAGGTCGAGGTTATTAAAGCCGATACATATTCCAGACACATTATTTTTACAAATTCCCGGACAATTAGCATTGGCATAGCATTTAACACTATCGCTCTTCTCCCAAGAGTTCATAGGGTTTCTCATTCCACGGATGGCAGCCTCCCATCCAAAAGTTTCAACATTCTCAATTTTCAGCATCTTGTCTGTCTCCTCTCTTATTAAAGTTCTCCCAATATCGAGAAATCAATCCGTCCACATATTCGCCACCTGCTCCATATGCTTCAGTAAGCATATTTTCGACTTCTTTCAGCCGTTCAGCAGCATCATCACGCTTCTTCTCTTGCACGGCGTTGAATCTTTCTACTACAATATCGTAGCTTTCGTTCCAATTTTCTTGCCTTTTGTAAAACATGGTAATAGACAAGTCGTTCTTTTCTATGTCCCTTATCACATTTTCTTTTGAAACGCTTCCGTATTCTTCGTCGATCTTAAAGTTATCATCTTCGCCAGTTGAAATCCGCTTCATCACCCAATTGGCTGCTCTTTCTTGTGAAAAGAACACAACCTCATCTGAAATATTCCCACACTCCAGAACAAGGTCGCCCCTATTCATCTCATAGCACACATAAACAGGCACTTCTTCTGTTTCAAATGAGCACTTCATACTGTTCAAGGCAATTTTAAAAGCTTCGTACTGCTCAGCAATGAATTTTTTGAAGTCGCTATTCGGTTTGCTATCACAAAGGATAACTTCGCGGTAAAACTGCATACGCTCCTCTATAACTTTTATAGCATCTTCCCGTGTCATTTTTTACTTCCTTCCTGTTCAGTCTTCCTTTATCGTCTCCAACTCCATAAGCTTATCCATATACCAGTCTGCCTTTGAGATGTCCTCTGCACCATTTTTTCTGTCAGCTCTGTATCGATACTTGTAAACATTACACTTGCAGAAGCCTATTACCGCCTCAGTGCCAAACAGAGCTACCATCTCGTCGATGCACTCGTGCTTGCCCTGATAGTGAGCAGGGTGGTTCACCTTTTCGTCGCTCTGCGGATAGACAGCATTGAACCACTCGTCCAGCGTTTTTTCGCTCGCGCTGTAAGAACTGTACTGATGGCAGAAGAAGCTCTCTTCACACTCATGAGGGCATTTACACCTTCCATCATTATCTCGCCCCTGCATCTTACAGTAGTCTTGCAAAGCATTGATTTTCTCTTCTCGTGTCACTCTTTCACCTCCTCACAATCCTGCGCTATCATTTCTCCATCTGAGCAGAAGTGATTGTCCGGGAACTGCTCCCAGCACATACCATCCGCAGTTTCTTGTGAGTGCATATGGCAGAACTTAGTGACATGGTTCCGGTAGATGCAATCTTTGCATCTTACCACTTCTACCAGCCTCCCATCTGCAATTTTTTTCAGTGCTTCCATACCCATCCGGCAGGCTTCATTCACGGGTTCGATGCTATCGTACAGCTCCCGGTGCTCCGGGTCGAGAATTTCGATAGCCCTCTCAACTTTCATCTTCGGGCTTTGCTCCGCGTACTCTCTCAGGTACGCTTCGTAGTATGCGTACTCGTCTCCGAACTCATCTCGTGCCCATGCGAAGTCATCAAGCATTCCAAACACTTCGCTGGCGGCATCTTCAATCGGCACGGCTTTCAGGTATTCCTCTGGCTGCATCTCCTCAGCGGTTTCACCTCCAAAGTAGAACCAGTTGTCACCGATTTGGCAGACGGTTCCGTGCTCAGAATTTGGGTCTTTGACAAACCTAATGCTCCCATTGCGAATGCCTTCACTCACCATAGCCTCGGTAATCACCCGAACTGCACCTCCCCGAACAACGCGCACTGAACTATGACATCTGCCGCTTCTCCGTCTATCATTGCACAATCAAGTCTTGCATCATCGCCGAACCAGTCGTTTCCGTAGCCGTCTTTTATGGCAAGTCTCAAACCTTTCAGGAACTTGTCAAGCGTGAGTATATACTGCTCATCTTCCTCGTTGTCGTACAGGCGAAGCGAACCTCCTCTTGAAATCTGTTCGCTGGCATATTCGCCGTAGTAGTCGTCTTCTACAACCTCGGCTTTACAGCACCAATAGGTAATGCCACCCTCTAATGCACCTGCCATAATATCATCAATATCTTCCTGCGTTACGATGACTGTACGCTCTGCTTTGAACTCCCACTCATTTTTTCTGTCAATGATATCGTCTCTTCCGAGAACCTCTCTTATAAGCCACCAATTTTTGATAAAACTCTCTTTGTAGGCATCAGTGTGCATCTCAGCCTCACTTTTGCGCCAGTAGTCTTCAAGAGCTTCCTCTGTGCCGCAACTACTACAAACATAGATGTCCGCTCTTCTACTAAGTGCATTTTTATCGATTTCTTTTTTGAGTTTCATTTTTCCGCATCTCGGACATGGCAGAAGTGCTCCTGCTTTCTGCGCTTTGCTCCAATTCTTTACTATGTTTTCAATCTCGTAATTCTTTTCCATATTTACATCTCACTTTCTTATTGTTCCGTGCGTCCATGCACCTGCATATGTTCCTACTTCGCCATTCATTTCGACAAGAATCTCTTCAATGCCTTTAAGATAATTGCGGTATAAACCCATTTGGAGTCCTACCTTTTCTTCGCCATCATACTCACCACCCTTCTGAATCAGTTCTATTGCTAAACTCCACTCATTGTCCTCCATTGCTATGTAGAACAGCTTGTTTTCGAGCACAGCCCTCCGTGTTATCGATATCCATTTGTCAACGGATCTAAAGCTGGGAAATCGAGATTTGACAGCAATCTTGAAAAGAAGTTCAAACTCTCCTCTATTCCAATTACTTTCGCTTTCGTCATACTCAAAACCATCCTCATCAACATCATTTCTCATCCTAAAATCCCAAACATTGTTTTCTTCATCTACAAGTTTGCTGTACACATCGAGAAAATCATAGTCAACATAGTACAAGCCTTCAGCTACGCCAAATGTACAAACATTGCCTCTTCCCATACTTCACACCTCCTCAGCGCTAAAGTTAGCTTCTACAAAATCATCCGCTGTCAATATGTACTTTTCGTCGTTCCATCTGTTCTGTGCAATCTCTTCTGCGTCGTATCTGTTGTCTGCTTCGATTATGACAACTCTTTTTAATATCTCTGTGATTGTCACATTGTATTTCACATTCGTCCCTCCTCTATTATCACTTAATCACCTCATTATGTGTTGTGGTTGTTGATGCCGAAATTACTGAAAATCGTATCGTACAAGACCGTCTTGTAAGCCTTCCAGTCATTTAAGTTTAGGTTGTACCAAAAATCATCTGCGTCATTTTCGAGCATCTTTTTCTTGCGCTTGTTTTCATATGCCAGTTTCTGTTCAGCTCCTTGAACAATAAGTTCTCTGACTATTTTGTTTGCCATAAGTTCATCTGCTGACTCAACAGCTTTCAAACAAATCTCATCAACCCATTCACAAGCTACAACATACATAATTTCTTTGTCCGACATACCCTTTGTGTAAATAATTCCTCTTATCATTTTTCTGCATCCTTTCTTTACTTACCTTTCGGTAATTTTTATTGTATCTCGATCGTCGCAGAGAGAAACTGGGTTGTCAAGCGTATTTCCAAAAAAATTTAAAATATTTTTCATTTTTGTGCATTTGACTCGCAGTGTTATCTGCTTAGCTCTTGATACTCGTCACTCGTCAGCTCTATATCACAACTGTTACAGTCCAGCAATTCAAGAACAGAAATCAGTGCATCTTCCTTGGTAAACCCGCACTTGTCTTTACCAAGTTCCCTATATCCGCGCCACTTGGCATCCACAAGCGCCGGAATGTCGGACTTCACGCTATTGCAGTTTGCTAAGCGCTGGTACACATCTTCTGGCAGAAAGTCGATCCACTTCTTGTTCGATATCATCATTCATTCTCCTCCAGTCTCTTTCCACCGCTGCAAAAGAAATTGTCCTCCACCGGAATACATCCATAGAACGCACCCATAGGTTCAGAGCAATATCGCTTTCCAAACTCCGTCAAGCTGCTCTTTTTGCAGTCCTTGCAGCGCACAACAGGTTCAACATTGTCTGCTTTATCTGACTCTGCTAACTCGCATAAACGCTCTACAGACACACCATTAAATTCCTTGATTTCGGCAATAGCTTTTCCCATGCTTGCCAGCTTGAGATGTTCGACTTCATCGGGTGTTAGTCCTGTATCTTCATATTCTGCCAGCCGTTCAAGCGCTTTCGCCCAATTAAGGTTCGTTGGTTGCGATACGCTACCATCACTATTTCGTATTGTCAGTCTGTTCAAATATACCCATCCTCACTTTCTTTTGTGCAGTGCGACGACCACCACGCCGCGCTTATTGGCGACATCCTTCTCGAACTGCTCATCGTCCATAGGAATCATGTAGAACCTGACTTCCGTGAGCGTCCCATCCTCGTACTGCTTCACGCCGTAGAGCACATGATCGGCTCCGGTCTTTTGGAGGACTTCCTTGGCGTCCACCTCGAACGCCTGAAGGTACTTGGCGATGTCGCGTACCGGCATCTGACCGAAGTTGACCATGCCTTCCCCCGTCCACTGTGACCACTTAACCCAGCTGTTCATCAGATAACACCTCCGTCCGCTGTTACTATGCACATATCTTTCTTACTGTTTCCCCAATATTCGTTCCCTGCTTCGTCTATCCATATCTGATAACTCTTGCCATATTCATCCCTTGCATCTTTCAGGCGTTTCAGATTTCCGACAACCTCGAATCCTCTGCTTTTCGCGTATTCTCTGATACTCATTTCCTGTTCCTCCTTTTTCTCTGCTTAGCAGTCATCGCTCTGAACTGGCTCGCGGTCATCTCATTCATCCTCCTCGTCGTCCTCCTCGTCGTATTCGCATGGAGCAGGCCAGTTTGGGTCAGCGTGGCAGATTGCACAGCCAGCTTCCTCATCGAACCAATACAGGTTGCATTCAGAGCACTTCATTCCGACACCTCCTTGACAATTTTGAGTGCCTTCACTGCATACGCCCCGTCCTTGCCACTCCAGTAGCTTTTCGCCCATGCTTCAAGCCACGCTGCCTTTTTGTTCCGGTCAAACGAGGTATCGTACCGGAGGTCAAAGCACTGCTCAAACACGCGCCGTTCATCGGCAATACTGAGCCACATCTTCTTTCCGTAGGTATCAGGGTCGTATGCGAACTCACACTTCAGCTTCATTGTTATATCGGAGCACATCCCTTCTGGCGTATCAGGGTCTGCAATCGTGACAAACATCATATATTTCATTCCAGTCATCGTATCGCCTCCCTCACTGTTCCATCGAAGTACAAATCTCTTTCGAGCGGCATCATCTGTCCGAAAACATTGACGCGCATATTTTCGATTTCGCTGAGCATTACATAGCCCCATTCCCATTCGAGGATATGACAATAGCCAAACAGCATCCAATCTCCGTCCTCTTGTTTCTCTGCTTCCGTTATAAGCCATGTTCCTGCCCCATATGGATTGAAGAACTTAACGAGCACCTCAGCATCAAAACCTTTGTCCTCCTGAGATCCAAATGGATGCTTTTGAAACTTTCTCTCTACTTCCTTGGTAAACAATTTCATGTTTTCGTCTCCCTATCAATGTAAGGCAAGGAATGACAGGCTGGCTTGACAAATTGCTATGTACTGTGTATAATCATTCTTGCTTACGAGCATTGAGATTGAGGGCATTTTCAACGGCTGTCAAAACTTCGCTGATTACCTCAGTCTCTTTTTCTTTGTCTAAGAGAACTAAGGCTTTGCTGTCCTCGATCCGCACCGTGATCTTCTCGGTGGTGGTCGTTACTTTAGTGACTATCACGATCTCACCTCCTTTGCTGTGGGCTTTGAAACCTCCTTTCTTTCAAGATGCCAGCCTGTCATAAGGAAGCCTTACTGTTTAGTATTTTTAATTCCTTGATTATATCGTAACTTACATTTCAGTAAGTTGTCAAGCATTTTTGAAAAGTTTTTAATATTTTTTTCATTGTTTACATATCGGCAACATATCGCCCCCCAATAATGCAGACAATAGTAAAAATCGACTTGCTTTCTGCTCGGCACTACTTACTTTTATAAAGTTGTTTTTATTTATTTTTCTATTCTTTTTTATTCTTTTCTATTGCGATGGATTTTCCATGGTTTGTCCTTGGACAGTCACTGTGACAACAATACAAAAAATCCCCCATGCTATCAGTCGTTTCTTTCCGACAACATGGGGGATTTTACTTATGGCGTATTATTTTATTCTTCTGCGCCGCTCTGTGCGAAACCTTTAATTGGTTTCACTTCATCTTCCGGCTCTTCGTTCTTCTCTGACTGCTCTTCGCCAATGCCATACTCTTTCTGGAATGCCTTGTTAAATCCAGACAAAGTAGACTCTATCAGCAATTTGAGTTCCAGTTCTGTGATTTGAATGCCATTTTCGTTGAGCATTTCTACTATGGACTCGGCGGCTTTGTTATACTTGTCAGTTCCGTGCAGATCCTTATACATCTGCTCAACTGCTTCTACACACATTTTAGCGATGTCCTTTTTCTTCTTGTCGTCGAGGCGATCCTGTATGAACTGCTTAGCTTTAGCTGCAACATAGGTCGCAAGGGCGGTAAGGATGGCATATACAATGCTCATGCCGTAGGTATCCAGAAATTCTTTTACATATGTCATTTTAGACCTTCTCTCCTTTCACGCTACTCATCTGAGTAGCTCATTCACTCTCTTCTGTACTGCGTTATAGTCATATCCAGCCGCAATGAGCTTCTTCTTCCTCGCAGCACCATTACCCCACTTACCGTTGAGAACCTCTCGCGCTACTTCGTCGATACTCTTCTTTGCGGGAGCGGGTTTCTTCACTTCGTTGTTCGCAGCCAAATAATTTATATAAGGCAGCTTACCGTGTTTCGTCCAATCGCGGCGATTATATCCTGCCTTGGTACAATTACAAGCAGTTATCTGCACTTTGTTTGCCCAGCGCGGGGTGCATTCTACAGCCAGTCCATTGCCAATATAAACGCCGATGTGTCCCGGAGACCACAGTGCCTCACCTATCTCTACTTTTGAAAAGTTCGTGCTTACTCCTGTACACTTGGTTATCATTGTATCAGCATTGACATCGGGCACTCCATTAGATGCATACTTTGCGCCGCCATAAGACTTAGACTTATCGCCAGTCCAGCCCCAGAGTATAGCTTTCAGTAGGCACACACAGTCGAAGCCGAAGGTATCGGTCGAAGCTGCTCGTATCATCTTTTGTCTGCTTGGGTCACGATTATACTCGTGGTTTTTACAGTACCTCTCTTTATTAGAGGCGTTTAGGGGTGCTCCTATACACCCCATAACATACAAAGTCTTATAGTTTTTAGCAACTTTTTCGAGCTTTGCTACAAACTCCTTGTTTGTCATAACGATTGCCATTTAAAGTCCTCCTTACTTTTTGGGAATAATCAATTTTCTCCCTATTCGCAAAATGTCTGTTGCTAGGTTGTTTAGCTTTCTGATTTCTCCAGCCCTACTCGCATCTCCGAGGTATTTACCGGCTATTATGCCTAGCGTGTCACCCTTCACAACCTCGTGAATCACAGTCTCAGCCTTCGCATTCACTGCTTCTTTTTCTGTCTGCATTCTTCTCTTTGCATTCAATAGCTACACCTCTCTACTTCTCATTTTGGAGACGGGTTTCGATACCGTCTATCCTGTGATGTGCCTGTTTCGCAGACGACTCCACAGAACTCAGTCGTTCAAGCACCTTACCAATTTGGTCATCCTGCTTTTCTTGCTTTCTCTTGATGTCATCAACGCCACTTTTGATGTATCCGAGTTCCGTTAAAACGACACCATCTTTCTTGCCCTCGTCTTTGTTGTCACTTTTGCCGTTCCGCTTATATGCGAGATAGCCAAAGACTATTGCGCAAATAGTTCCACACGCACCTACCACAGCCAAGAAGACTTCCCATGCACTCATTTCACCACCTCCTTTCAAGAATACCTCGTTAAGTATCTGGATTATCTCATTACCGCCCTGTGAAGCTTCTTTGCCGTATTCGATGGGAAAATTGATGCTTTTGTTTTGGACGGCTTATATGACGAAATAAGCGGCTATAGCAACGCCATAGCCGCTTATCGCATATTGACTTTCTTATACTTTCTGGAAATACGAGCCTTCAAGTTGCGACGGCACATAATACAGGATAGTCCCCTGCCCATCATTATCGTCGCGGGTGCAGAGATAGATTTTATCTCCGTCTTTGTAATATTTGCCCTTGAAATAGCGCATACCCTCGGCGGCAGTTATCGGATTTTCAAGCGTTCCGTCCTCGCCTGCCGTCACGCGCTCCCAGTGTGCCGGAGTGACGCTCGGTAGCCATGTGGGATTGGCGGATATCGCGTTGTAGCAGCGATAGAGCTTACCGCCGTCGCGCACCCTGTCGCCGATAGAATAGTCTTTTTCGCCGCTCCACGGTTCAAATAGGCTGATACTTGTAAGAGCTTCGGCGTTCGTCAGCTTCGCGGCAGCTTTTGTTATCATCTCGCGGAAGCGTTTTGCCTGCGTCCGTGTCATATATCCGCACCCCCTGTGATGATATCCAGTGCCTCGTCAGCCGATATGTCCTCGGGCGGCTCGGCGGCTGTCCAGATTTGCTTTATCTGGGATTCAGTCTCCGTCCACGACTCGGTGTAATACCTGCCGTCGGACGGATATTCCGCCGTGATTATCGGCTTGTAGCCGTACTGCAAAAGCAATGCGGGGTCAGTAGTAAAAACATCGCCATTTTCTGTTCTTATCGGTCTCGGCGCACCGTGCAGAGCACCGCCGACCAGTTTTCCGTATATCATGTTTTCACCTCCATGTGAAGCTGCCCGCGCCCTGATTATATAGCGCCGTTTTGCCTATAAGGTCATAAAGACACGGCACACCGTTTGCATCGAGGCACGGGATAAGCCGCTGAGCGTCGCCGTCGGTGTAGCTATATAACCGCATAACAGCCTTATTGCCCGTCCAGTTGTTGTTTCCGACGTCAAATATCAGTCCGTTCGTCGGCGTCTCAAAGTCGGCGATATCGCTCCAAGATTTTTTTAAAATATCATTGACCCACACGCCATTCTTGTTCATTTGGATTTTTATGCGGTTAAACGTTTTGCTCACAGACACGCGATGTTTTAAATATTCCGAAAAGTCGCAATTAAGAACACTTGACCCGGAGTAAGTTTGAAACAGCGTAAGATTATTCTTTGTTGAGCTTTCACGCGAACCAAATATGCCGGCGTCTATGTTTGTTCCGTCAACTATTTGGAAATCAATAGTAATATCAGAATCCTGCGTCAGCTTGCGCCCGGTGTCGATGTACTGAGTGCCCGACGATTGGATATATTCCAATGCCGTGTAACTGTCCGGCAGACCTTCGATATGCCGCGCGGCACGCGAAAAGAATTTTCTTCGTCCTATCAAGTGCCGTCACCGACCTTCTGCGCCGCCAAAATTTTGTCCTTGAAGCTGAGTTCCCATGTCTCACCGTTTTTAAAATTAGGAGCAGTGCCGATATATTTTGTGCCTGTCGGCAAAGTAACCGTGATATTGCCGCTCTCGGCAAAGGTTAAGCGCATCCAGCACTCAAAGTCACCGGTTGGATATGTCAACGTTAAGGTCGTAACATCCGTAAGACGGTATTCGGTGTTATCAACGAGTTCTTCGACTTCACCTGCGGTTGTTTTTAGCTGTGTTGCGGGCTTAACTGCGACGTTGACCAACTCACTGCCATCATAGAAGTACGTCTCATCCCCAACTGTTATCTTGAGTCGTCGCTCCAGCCGATTTAGCCAAGTTTGTTGCGCCACGACACCATTGCTTGTTATCGCGATGGTAAACGACTGCGCAGGAAATCCCATGCTTTGCAGCGCTCCCGAGCCTGAAAAAATCCAAGTGTTAGTGGCTGGCATTGGAATAAACAGCGGAAGTGTTGCCGTATATGCACCCAGCGTACACCGACAGACAAGGTTGTAGCCTGAGTTATAAGCCGCCTTAATGTCGTCCATAGCCACTGGGCACGTGTAGTTCGGATAAGTGCCCGCAAGGTCGATATAATAGGTGGGGCTGTGGGATTTTGCAACAAGCTCGTTGAGAGCGTCTTCGACTGTTGATATGTTCGGCAGCGCGTCATTGGAGTAGCCAACAATATCTGCTGTGATAGACACTAAACAAAACTGCCAATCATCAGCGCCGGACTCGGGATTCTTTGCGACAGTTGCCGCCACCAAGAACGAGCCTAAAAATGCTTCAAAAGTATACGACTCACTGTATTCTATCTGAATCAGTGGTAGAACGTATTTATCGAATGCAATCGCTTTGATATTTTGACCACTCGTAACTGCCGCGTCAATTTGCTCCATTGTTTTATCGCAAGACGTGACCGTATAATTATCGCCGTCGGTTTCGACGGTCATTTTGATTGTGAAGTCACCCGCTCCACCACCTAAAGCCTCGCCGTCATAGGTCGGCTTGCCGTCTTTTGACTCGTCAAACTTATCAAGCACAGATTTGTTGCCGTGCTCGTGCGCCTTAAGCATCGCCGGAAAGACAAAATTATCTAAGATACGCTGCAAATCAACACTTACTGTGCTGCCGCTGCCAGTTTGCATATCACAACTAATATACTTTGCAAACATACCAGCAACCGCATAATATACCGCAAAATCAAGTGTGGCTTTTACAGTCTTGTCCTCAAGCAGCTCTTCAAGGTCCGGGAAATTTGCCAGAAAATCTTCTGACAATTCATAAGGAATCTTGTTAGCATCTATTTGAACATCAGTCGTAGTCCATGTGCCACTCTCACCTATCGCTATAGCATGAATAACCGAACCATCATCGAACGCAAATATATAATCATTGCTATCTGTCTTCCGCATAAATGGTGCTATAACCGTAATAGAACTATCAGCTATACTGGCTTTCATAAGCATACTTGAGCCAGCTGCATAAGCTTTGTCAATATCATCGAAGGTCGTATCACAAGACACTACTTGATAGCCGCCATTTATGGTCGCGCTAACTACTAAACTGTTATCTCCAACCTTTATCTCGGTTGGAACGACAATTCCATCATCACCAACAGCCAAAACTTTGCCGCTGTTTTCTTTTCCTTGGTCTTTTTTGACAGCCTGATTCATAGCTTCTACAAGCGCAAGGAACTCATTGCTGCTCTCAATATCTTTGCCCACCGGGGCTTTTTCCACTATGATGCAGAAATTTGCAGTCGCAAGGATCTCATCGCTTTTGCCGATGATAACAACATCAGCACTAACATGACCTTCCACAGCCAGTGTCTGGGCGCTAAGTTCAACCAAAACAGTGCCATCAGGCTCAATGACACAATCATTGAACACCGCAGTCCCGTCCGGTTTCAGTGCTCTGAACTTCGCGTTATCATCGCTTCCGAGCACAACTTTTTTCCCGCCATCAACTATCGTGACTTTCAGGAATCTGCTTTTCGTGTCTGACTGCTTGCCATACACATATTTGTACTTATTTTTTCTGTCAACATATAAAGTGATTTCTTGTGTACAAGTTTTCATTACATTTCCTCCAATCAAGACCATTCGGCTACTCTGTTATATACAAGCATAAATTCAAAAGCGTCGCTGGCTGCTGATTTTGAATGCGGTCGTAGCCAGATTTTACCCGTGTTCTGTACCCATGCGCTGCAAGTATTCGTGCTTCCTTGCAGTCCGGCAGTTGCCACAGAGTTCACTGGCAACAAATCTTTGGGAATACTTCCGACCTCGCTGTTCGTTCCGGCTTCCAACACTCCTATATAATTCACATTGGCATAAATCGTTACAACATCACCTTGTCTCGACACCGTCGCACGATTCACGGTATAATATGGCTTTGGCGTAAAATCATAGTTTTGCGTAGCGATCTCTCCTGAAACCTTACTCCACGATGTCCACGCCGTACCGTTTCCAGCTTTGGCTCTAACATATATGACTCCAGTAGCGTATGCCGTGAAGCGCTGTACGATATAGTCACTTCCGTTCGAAACGACCTCAAGCATTCCTGCTGTAGCTATCGGCTTATTGTATATCCCGTCACTTCCATCGTATCTGTAAAAACCGCCTTTGGTGTAGCTGTCAAAATTGCCGCTAACTGCTCCAACATATCCTGAAACTATAGAACCATTCATCGCTATGTTACCTACAACATCAAGTGCCTCCACAGGATTCGGGTTGTTGATTCCAACTCGCGGATACTGTATATTCGATGTTCTTTTTCGCAGTGATATGAGCGGTGTTCCTTGAGTAATGACGGCATACAAATCATAGGCTGTATAGCTACCAAGACTGTCTTTTACAACAAGGTGGAAATCGTATGACGACTCGGCATCAAGTTCTATCAGCTCGTCACTGCTGAAGTTAAATGTGCTACCACTTATTGTCGTTTTCGAAAGAATCGATACGATTTTGCTCCATGTCTCATCCTCTGTTTTCTTATAGTAGAACCCAACAACTTTCAATGTGTTCTTTTCTGTAGAGTTATCTGGCTTCAGAGAAGAAAAGCTGCCGTAAAATTGCAACTGAACAAGCTTTTCGACCTCATTCTTTCTCCGGAGCTTGTACGAGGTCAGCTTCGGCGTATCATATTGCAGCACCTTTACTGTTTTGCTTATCGATGTCTTATACCCTCGTGAGTCAATACACGAAACTGTCAGTGTAAGGTCTCCGTATGAATCTACTCCTCCAACATTTATCGTGGTTGATGAACTCGTCGCAGAGGAATTACCTATTGTCGCCGTGTAGCTCTTGATCGTCGCTCCATTTTTAGCAGTACCGGCAGTGCAAGAAATTTTCAGTGACGAATACTTCTGTACAAGCACCTGTGAGCTACCAAGAACTGTGCTTATCCCAGTCTCTGTGTCAGCATAGGTAAATGCCGTAAATTTGGGCTTCGATGCTGTCTCTGTAGTAGTACAGACACAAGTCTTTTCAGATGTTCCAATCAAAGTGGAGCACGCAGAATCTGCATATGTTTCAAGTAACAAAGTAGCCGTGAACGACTTGATACTTGCCATTGCGGTCAGCAATTTGCTTCTCTCCGATGCATTTAAAGTAACTGTGCAATCAGAAGTTCCTGCCGTGAATTTAACCGCAGAGTGCGTAAATATCGTCGTGTCTCCATTCTTGATACTCAGCTTATGATAAAAGCTTCCGTCAAAAACGGTTAGGTTCATCTTAACCTTTACACTTGTATCATCTGCCGTTATCGTGTTCGCGCTGTTGATTGCACTTCCTCCAAGCAGTCTTACAGTAACCGTGTTGGATGTGCCATAAACATGATTCGACTTCTTTCTCGCTCTAACCTTAACGCCATGTGTGCTTCCTGCTTCGAGACCCGACACTACATATGAAACCGATGTTCCAGATGTCTTAGAAAATACTCTCCACGCTCCACCAATTCCTTTTTCCCACTGGTCTGCCGTTACCGACGATGTAGCTGTAACCTTGTATCCGCTTGTCGTTATATCTGTAACTGATACTTTTACAGTAGGTGCTGTCCTGTCTATGGTATTCAGATCAATAGTAGTCGATGCCGTTATAGTGTCAACTCTCACGCCTGACATCGTTCCACCATATCTCCAAGAAGCAGAAAGACTTACTCCAGTCTTCTTACCGTTAGCATCGTGATTGACAGTTACAGTTTTTGTCTTTATGAGCTTCTTCTTCCATCCGGACGAGTAGTCGCTTATTGCCGGAGCAGTGTATGTCTCACTAACTCCATTGATAGTTACTTTAGAATCATTCCTCGCGCTTACATCCAAGTTGTAGTAAGAGAGATATACCTTGAGCGTTACATCGGTATAATTCCCTACCGCACTTTGACTACCAGACCATTCGCAGTACAGTCCGAAGTTGCCTGTGGCATATTTGTAAAACGAGCCACTCAATGCCATACCATCACTTCCTTAGTCGATTATCGTAATGTTCAAGCCGCCCTCACTATCCTTTGTGAACGGAATGAACTTAGTCGTTCCGACTGTCAGTTCTCCATTGACTACAGTCTTCTTCGTTCTCGTCTCATCTTTGTTAAGAGAGAACACTTCTTCATCATTGTAATAGCCAGCAAATTCTCGCGTGTTCATCACGGTTTTTTCCGATGTTCCGGAACGATACACTTCAATGCCATTCTTGTCCAGCTTTACTCCGGATGTGTATATCTCATTGGGCGCTGGAGTCCACGCCTTTGCCGATGTTCCCTCGCAAAACATGATGTCTGCTACATACAGCGTACTGCTTCTCGTACTTATTGTCAGTTCAATCGACGGCGACTGGACACTTTCTATGGTGCAGGAATACTCCTCCCACCCACAAGTCTCCGAAGAACTAAACACAGTTGCTTCTACTGTACCGTTGTATTTAACTTTCACTTCCGAAAGAAGCGAAGCTGTTTTCTTGACCTTTAGGCTTATCGTATAAGTCGTGCCGACAACAATATTGTCAATCGTCTGTGACAGCGTAGAGTTTTCCGAAAGTGAAAAGCACGAGTTCGCTACAGTGCTATTCTTCGTATCGTTATTCTGCTGTGTGCTTACTACTCCGGTGTAGCTCCAATCATCAGACACTCCATTGAGTCCGCTTGAGTTTTGCACATAGTTTATTCCACCCCTGTAGCTGTCCGTATAGCTCAGCGTCAAACTGTCAATTGTGTGCCGCAAATCAGCTATCGTTGTCTGTAACACATCGATTTGCCCTGTGCCATCCTCATTAGACAGATACTCACTGATTTGTTTATACATCGATTCAACAAGACCTTCTGAAGCCACAAAAGCCTGATCCAAAACATCGTCAGTATATGTCTGCGAAATAGACTTCGCTTGTATACTGTCAGCCTCTATTAGCGAACCCCTTATTACCATTGCATTTATAACATTCGTAATAAACTGGTCGTCGAATGTCATCGATGTAGTGTAGGGTCCGTCTATTCCTGTTGACGACTTGCCGAAGCCATTTACATTCCATCTCCACACTACTTGTGCAAGAGCCGGGTCTTCGTTATCCATCATGAAGAGTTCCGAGCCATTGCTATAAAAGTAACTTCCAAAAGCTCCAGTAAGCATAGCTGTTGCCATTGCAATGCGCTCGTTATATGCCGTATTTATCTTACCTGTCTCTTCTTGTATGGTAGACTCTATTCGGTTCACTCTTCTTTGGATGGTGTCAGGAACACATGACAAAGTTATGCAGTTCCTGTTAGGCTCATCCGGGTACTCAACATATTCAACAATTTGGTGTTCTACTTTTATCGACCGCTCGACATCAATAAGCATAATTTTCTTGTGCATACTAAAATCGAGAAAGCTATACTTGCTGTTTTGCTTTGCAAGGTCAACTACAGTACATTCGTAAGACCTTACAGGATACGCAAGGGTTTTGAGCTTTTCCTTTGCGGCATCGTACAAATTGTCCGAAACCGTGTATCTTTCGTCACTCCAGTATGCGCACACAACCTTGTCAACATAGTTCGTATTCTCTACATACTTCAAACCGTACTTCTTGCCATCTACAACAGCATCCTCAAGCGTCAATCCATCTTTGCCATAAGCATAAAGCCTTGTGGCAAACTCAGTCGTATCGCCCTTGAATGACAGTTCAGTGAGGTTGAGTTCGCTTGTAAGATACTCCCCTGTTGACTGCATCATACTACTGGCATATACCACAAGTCTCTTTTCTTTGATTTTCCACACAAAATAGACCGAGTATGTTGTCATGCATTCATAGACAACATCGTAGTCCGTGCAGAAGTCAAACTCTATTGTTCTTCGTATCGATGATACATTTGCACCTTCAACAGTCCATCCTGACGGCAAATGGCTTTCGAGCACTTCTGAAAGTGACCGTGTAGCGCTCTTATAATTCGCATACACGGTCGTCTTTAAAAAGTCAAAATTCAATTCGCAGTCTATTTTGTCATCATCGATTTTCTTTATCAGCCACTCGTTGCTATCTGTAACAACTCTACTTTCTTCGCAAAGCATCTTGTATTGTGGATGCCTTGTATCCACACAAAAAGTCATTTCATCGCAACCATCGAGCTTGTGCTTTATACTGAAGTCCTCGTATGCTGAAAGCGGCTGTGGCGTACCACTGGCATCATAAAATACAATCATACTCTTCCTCCATTATAAGTAGATTGGATAATAACTGATTTCAACAGAGCCGTTTCCTGCAATTGTAATCGAATTATCTCCTTTGCTAAGATATGGAAACTCTGTCATTTCAGCATCAGCAAACTTGTTCACTCCGTTCTGCATCACCGTCTTATTCATGCCATCAACAACTACTGTGCCGCTTATATTTTTCACCTTTATCCCGTTTACGGTCATCTCAGTTGTACCAGTCGCAGGGGTAAGCTTGAAAATTGCGGCAGCTTTATAGTTGCCCTCTACAGAGATACTTCCGCTTGCAGAAAGCGTATGCGTCTTTAACGCTCCGTGTCTAAAGCCATAGAACCGATATTCCGCTTGCATAATCCACGGTGCTTTTTCTTCCGGTTCAGAGGCATCATCATAAACGCAGGTATAGTGATATCCATCAGGCAATACCAGCTCAACTCCATCATGTAACATGGCTGTGAAATTCGATATATTCGTGGTGATTTCATTCATCGAAGAGCCGTCGAAGTCAAGCACTATCGTGATGGCGCGAAGCCCGACCTTTCCGTCGAGCTTCACAGGCATCATCGAAGACAATGGCAGCATATAGCCGTTGTTATACTCACAAGCTCCAATTTTGTATTCGAGCAGGTTTGCCTTGTACTGTTCTATCGTATACCCATTTGTCTGCGTAGACATATCTATCATCATTTATCACCCCATGCTATTTCTTTCTCGATATACGGTGTAATGACTCTCGCCGTTTTCTTGCCATCAAGGTATATATTCGATTCGACATAAGTCGGCTTTTTCGGATTGTTCGAATCACTGTCACCGTCGTTATAACTTGAATCTGAGGGCAAGTGCGAACTAATCGCAGTACCTACCGCCTCAACACGAGTTGTCACCGTTCTCTTGGCGTTCGCAACAATAGCGTCGAAATCATCACCGTTCGGATCAAAGTCTATTTCCGGCTCTTTCGTCTCGAAATCTACATCCGCGATATCACTTGCAACATCTTTCATTGCATTAACAGCTGCATATGCCGTATCAGTGATACCTTCGGCAAGACCGAGCATAAGGTTCGAGCCTATTACCTTCTTGAAAACTTTCGACGGCGAAGCTATTTCAAAGTACGCCTTGATGCTGTCTAAGATACTTTTAGCTATGCTCTTTGCCTTGTTGACAATCCAATCTTTGAACTGCCCCATACCATCGCCAATTCCCTTGATCAGGTTTTTACCGACATCAAAAAAGCCAGTAATATAGCTCAGGAACGCTTTGAGCATAGAGTCAATGATAGTTGGCACAACGGATTTTAATGCTTTGATGATGGCTGGAACATCTCTCACGAGCGCCGACAATAAATCAATACCACATTGAATTACCAACGGCTGATTCTCAAGGATTGATGTTATCATATTCGCAATAAGCGTCGGCATAACGCTGTTAATCGCAATCATGATATGCGGCAAGTCCGCTATTAGCGCAGTAAGCAAATCAATACCACACTGAATTATCAGTGGAAGGCAGTCAAGCAATGCTTCAATTATCTTGAATACTATTTGCGGCAGAACAGCTTGTATTGCTATTATAATTTCAGGTAGTGCAGTCACCAAGGATACCAGTAGGTCTATACCGCACTTTATAATTTCTGAAACTAATCCGAGCAAGGTGCTTACAATAGCCGCAATAAGTGTAGGCAAAACATTGACTATTGTATATATAATTTCCGGTAGAGCCTGTACTAACGCAACAAACAGTTGTACTCCGCAATCAACCATAAGCGGAAGCAAGCCAAGCAGAGATTCTACTATGCTGTTCACAAGGTCAGGCAGTGCAAGAACTATCGTGTTTATGATTTCTGGCAACTTTTCTACAATAAAGTTCACCAGTTCCATAACCACATCGATTATCTTCGGCAAAAGCTCTGCCAGTTCATCACATATAGTCTGAACCAACTCTGGCAAAAGCTCGATGAGCTTCGGAATAATCTCCTCTACGCAAGTTACAGCCGATTTTACTATTTCCGAGACCGCAACAAGCAAGTCCGGTATTGATTCTAAAATACCCTTTACAAGCGACTGTACAAGCTCTATTCCAGTCTCTATAAACTTCGGCAAATAATCAAGAACACGAGTGTAGAGATCCACTAACGCTACTGACAGCGTTGACACCATCGTCCCAACATTCGAGCTAAGCCCTCTGCATATGGCGAGAATCAATTCTCCACCTAAAATAATCAGATCGCCAGATATGCTTGTAATCGCCCTTATGAAAACGGAAACCAAGCTAAGTGCCGAATTTATTATGGAGTTCGCATTGCTGGCTAGACCATTTACAAGAGCTGACACTAATGATGCACCTGCATCAATTATCTTCGGCAGCATCGACACTATCTTATCTACCGCCTTAGCCAGCACATCTCCCAATGTCTCGACGAGCTTGTCCAGACCACCTTCTTTATATGCTTCGCTGAGTTCTTTAATCAGATCTGTGCCGAAACCGACCAAATCTTTAAGCTTGTCCTTTATACCATCAAAAACTTCTATAGCAAGATTTTTTGCATTATTAGCAAGTATCGTCATCTTGCTTTCAAAAGTCTCATATCGCTGAGACGCTTCTTTAGTGAGCGCTGTATTTTCTTCCCACGCTTCGCTGGCTATATTGAGTGATTCTGCCATCAAATCACTCGCGCCAGCCGCTCTCAGCAAGGCATCACGAACAACTACCGTATCCATTGCGGACAGTTCCGTTATAGAACCGAGTTCTGCTATAACACCTATGGCTGATTTGCCGTTCTTTTCGGCATCGTTTAAGCCGCGCAGAAAAGCCATAAGAGCGGTTGTGGCATCTTTCTCAAACGCCTGTTTGAACTGCGCAGAAGTCATTCCTGCAACACCAGCCAAGGCATCCAAAGCATCGCCGCCCTGTTCGCAAGCAAGCTGCATCATCGAAAGTGTTCTCGACATTGCAGAGCCGCCAGCTTCAGCAGCTAAGCCAACAGAAGACAATGCTCCCGAAAGTGCCATTATTTGGTCTTCAGTCATGCCGACCTGCTTACCAGTACCAGCCAGTCTCAGGGACATATCAACTATTTCAGACTCAGTAGTGGCAAGGTGGTTTCCCAAGGCAACTATTGTCGAGCCGAGTCTTCCAAAGTCATTCTGTGACATTCCAGTTATATTGGCTAACCTTGCAAGCGATGTTGCTGCTTCATCGGCTGACATATTAGTCGAAACACCGAGGTCAACCATCGTCCTTGTGAAGTCAAGAATGCTATCCGTTTTTATTCCGAGCTGACCCGCCGCTTCTGCTACGCCAGCTATTTCTGAAGCTGAAGACGGCAATTCTGTTGACATATCCAAAATGCCTTGTCTCAGCGTCTGAAGCTGTTCGTCAGTAGCATCAACGGTCTTCCTTACTCCGGCAAAGGCACTCTCAAATTCGCTACCGTATTTTACGACTGCCGCACCAGCTGCTGAAAGCGCAGCTCCCGCAGCACTTACAGCCTTTGTAATACCGCCCGTTATGTGTTCAAGACCTTTTTTAAGTCCGCTTTCATCAAGTTCTGTATCGAAAATAACAGAACCATCAGGCTGATGAGCCATATAAATCACCCCATATTTCTGTGATCTATACGGCTCATAGGCTCAAAGTGTATAGTGCAAAAACGCAAGTTTTTGCTATGTATTATTTAATATATTTTATATAGTTTTATATTCTATTATATTTTATTATATTGCGAAGGAAAATCCGTGGATTGTCACACGGACAGTCCACGGACATATTCTCATTTTTTTACGACCTGTTCTCCATCTTCTATAACAAGTTCAAAAACCTGTTTGCAGCCACGAGTGCATTTCAAAAACACACCATGGCATTCTGCTGAATTGTCGTAAATAGAATGCTTCGCTCCACAAAATGGACATCTTATCCATTTCGTTTCAGTAGGCGCTATTATCAAAAACAACCACCTCCGAAAGCAGCTCCAGCCATCGCTATTTTTTCTTCCCTCGTGAGATTTGTGGGCAAATCATAGATTTGCTTCATTCGAGCTATGCGCTTGCGCTCATCCTTATTTTTGATTTCATTCAAATCAGTAGCCCGATATCCCATTATCTCAACTATACGGGTGTTACTTTTTAGCGACTGGAACAAAGCTTGGAATTTCCACCAGTGCAGATATTCTATATCGCAAAGGTCAATGCCGTACTGCTCAAGAAAAGCGCCATATATATACTTAGCATCATATTCGTAGCTGTATATCATCTTTGGCTTCAGCTCTATATCGCCGTTTTTCTTGACACTCTTCTTTGACTGCGGCTCTCCGCAACGATAAAAGTCGAGTACAGCATTCAGCGCTTCCTTGTAACCATGCGGTACTTTATCAACAAAGTACAACTCAATTGCGTCCTCAACTTTTTCTCGACTACTAATCGTGTCATCCAAGATAATCTTTTCAAAAATAATCGTCGTTCTGAAATCGCTGTCTATAAAAAATTCCTTGCCGTCAACCGTTACGGTCTCGGGCAAGGTGTCAAGCAACATATTGGCACTCATTTTTCTTTTGCAGCCGCTCTGCGCTGCGCTCTGTTGGAATACTTGGAGAACACATTGCCCATGCCAAGGATTCTATCCTTCTGCACTCTTACGAGTTCAAGGAAAGCAGCATAAGCGTCGTAGCATACGCTAACATTGTCCTTTGCAGTGCAAATATCCTCCCCTGCACCAGCGCCAAAGCAATCGTCGAAAAAGTTCTTTATAATCTTACACTGCGCTCTGATAGCATCGGACGATTTTCCTGTCTTAGGAATTGCTTTCGAGGTTTCCTCCATGTTTCTGACAGCACGCTCGAAAGTATCCGAGGTGTCTGCGTCAGCGATATCAAATTCCCACTGCTTGCCGTTATATTCAAACACAGTGCTGACATTAACTTCATCTATATGGCTCATTTGCTCATTACTCCTTTTCGTTATGATTTTGCAGTGAATGTCTTGGTCGTTCTATCAAAAGTACCCTCAACAAGGTCGGAAACAGCCTTCATCGTACCCGTATAAATGAGAGCCTCTGTACCGTCGCCCTTGCCCTCGGGTATAATGGCATAGGTTCTCTTGGTAGCGAAGAACTTACCTTCCTCAGTCTCATCCCAAAGATTAACCGAGACGACCTCACGGTGAGTTGCCGTGCCGAGAAGCTCCTTGTCCGTGATATTGATTATTTCCTTTACGCAAGGCTCTCCGGCTATGCAGTCACAGCTGTAAGCTATGCTGGGCGCATAACCAATAACATCACTCTTCTCGGTCTTGTAGTTTACATACTTTCTTGTGTACTCTTTCGCGTTCTTCGACTCAGGGAAAGTCGTGAAGCCTTCGCCTATAAGGCAAAACTCTGCGCTGGGATCAGCACCACACTTCATATAGGCTTCCCACTGGCAACGAAGTACAAGTTCATTGTTTGCTACTGACATTATAATTTCCTCCTTACTTTATACTCAAGCACATAGATTGCTTGATAGTCTTCCGTTCCATCTTCATATCTTGCCGCTAAAGATGGTGTCGTCGTCATTTCAATACCTGTGGCAGTTCTGTCATCGTCGATCATGGGGAGATTCACAAAGTCCCCATTTTCGTCCTTTTCCTGCAACCATTCCGACAACTCATTGAGACAACCAACAGCATCAAATCTCGACGCTGTGTCCTCTCCTGCTATTCGAATATAGACAGCAAACATCCACTGCCCAATATACGAGCCGTTGATATAGATGTGCTTCTTCTCGGCAGCTGCGAGTTGCTGAATCATCATACTCGGCACAGACTTTCCGAGGTCTTCGAATAGAAATTCTACAGGCTTCTTTTGCCAAGTGTTGAGATGGTCTCTCATTACTTTGGCAATGTAAACGCCGTCGTTTGTGAAAATCCTAGGCATATAGTCACCCCTTGAGAATCTTGTTTACACCTGCAAGCCAATTCTTTTTCTTAGCGGCTTTAGCTTTCTCAAACCACTGCGCACAAGCTTGCGGGTGTTTGTCCTTTGAAAAGTGGAAGTTCACGCCGTAATACATTCTGCTGGCATACGGAGCGTTATAAATAACCTTTCCACTGCCGAGCGAGGTTCCGGTGTTACCACTTTTCATCAGATATCCACTTCTCATCGGCACATACGGAGCGCAATCTTTCAGAACCTCATTATCGAGCCATTTCTGGGCTGCTGAATACTTCTTATTGAACCGTCCCGTACATCTTTGCGTATGCACGATGACTTGATAATTCTTTATTTTCATCGTCCATCAACCTCAAAATGCCACATACGGCGCGTACCTGCTTTTTTGTGACTGAAGCCAACTACTCTCAGCCTCGTGTTACTACCAAGCTTCTTCATATAGTCAGATCCTTTGTCACTTAAAGTCCAATACGGGCGTTTGTCTGCAAGCTTCCACCACTGCTCATACGGCATATAGGTGCGAATAGTGCCGTCTTGCGCCTTAGCTATAGTGCATTTGTCAAACACATACAGCCTACCGCTGTCGTTGGCTTTTTTTCCTTGACTGTTCAGGTCAGCACCTTCATTGGTCGGAAAATAGCAATTGACAAGCGTCGTTTCCTGATATGCTGCTTCATCGTTGACTTCGCCGATATAATTCTGCAAAACAACAGTATCAGTCAGAACTCTTCGATTCGCCATGGATTTTGCACCTCCGTTCATACAGATCTGCATAAACCCATCTTGACATCAATCCCAGTCTACGCAGTAACATAACCGCGAGTGTGGACACAGGAATGCCGTCAGAAGTCATAACAGTCGCACGATTCGTCGATTGCGACGAAATGGAGTAATCGCCTAGGCTTTCACTTGAACCTTTCTGAGCGTCCTCAGAGAAGCCTAAAATGGCATCTACTCCTCCCTGTTCGTAGAGCATTTCAATCTGGTAACAAACAGCCTTTTTGAACGGAGCATATGCCTCTTCCTTTTCGGTAGGCTTTATATTGCAAACATCAAAAATAACATCTGATGCTATATCGGCGATTCGCGTAAACTCATCGTCCGGTATTTCCCTTCCTCCAAACGAGTCGTCATAGAACTTATGGTCTACATAAGCCATACTGCTCCTCCTTACTGTTCAGGATGCTTCCTCTTGATGTGCATTTTGAGGCTACCCTGTTTCTCGTATTTCGCGCCACAATGAGGGCAGACAAAAATCTGTTCAGGCTCTTCGGGGAGAGGCTGAACTTCTTCCGTGGTAGACTGCACTTCTTCGTTCTCAATACCGTTTGCTACAGGCTCTTCGGGGAGAGGCTGAACTTCTTCAGACTCTCCCTCGTTTTTCCAGCCATTAGCACGGTAATAGGGAATGAAGCAGTCAAAAACGAACTCTTTAACTCCATCTTTCTCCATCCGTACCATAACTGAACCTCCTTTAGCCGAGTGAGACTATACGAGCAATCGGAATGACCTTGTGTGCTATATACACCTTGCCGCTTTCGGTGGCAGAGTTTACAAGCTCCCAGTTCACACCCTTCTCAAGCTCCTCGTCAGTGGGGCTGAGCTTCGACATGGAAGCCATGGTGAAGCTGATGCCGAACGGTGCGAAACACTTGCGCTGACGGCTATAGAGGGTGTCCTGACCGCCATTCGTGGAAGGGTCGCGGTCAGTCTCGTAAGGAACTTTTGCACCACAGTCGGTGTACTCGATAGCACCATCACCAAGGACATAGGTGGTGTACACGGTCTTGCCATCATCGGTCATCTCATAATAATTGCTCATGCTGCCAGCAACAGGCGAGGAAACCGGGGTGTAATCGTTGCCAGACTTGGTGTAGTAGGTCTTGCTTGCGTTAGGCGAGCTATCGCTGGTCTTGACATAAGTAGGCGCGACCTCATTAACGGGCATGGTATCGTCAATAAGAACGATACGACCGTTAAGCGTGGCAAGGGACAGGTCTCTCTCGATACCATTCGCGTCGGTATACTTCATATACGCAAGCAGCTTCAGGTTCTCAAGGTTTGTCGCAACGACGGAGTGCATAATAGCAAGGCTAAACTTGCCCTTTGCATCGCCGCAAGCCTTCTGGATAGCGGTGTTCAGCGTAGTGCCGCTCATGCAGCCAGCACCAACATCATTGGTGGCGGGCTTGCCTGTAACATCGGTGGTGTGCGCAGACACGAACTTTGCTCCCTCGGTATCAGACATATTGAAAATACCGTTCAGGATATGGACAATAGTCATCTGGTCGATTTCGTCCCAGTATTCAGCAATCTGCTCTGCGACATTCTCGATGAAATCCTGACCGCCAGTGATGTCATAGCTGAAGTCTTTTTCAGTCCATGCAGCAGCACGACCGACAACAACACGGGAATGTCTGAAGGTAGTGGTGCTATCAGCGGTGATATTGGTGCTACCGTCATAGTTCTGCGGGGTGGTGTTGTTTATGAGACCTTTCAGCGTGGTGGTCAGATAGTTACCGCCATCCTGATCAGACATAGCCGCAGCGAGGTCGGGACGGGGACGAATTGCGCGAGACTTGATAAGCTCGGTCTTGTTGGGATTCGGGATTCTGTCGATGTAGCCTTTGAAGACTTCACCATTGAAAATTTTCTTGTCGAATACAGATGCGTTAGGCATTTTTACATTCCTCCTGTTTTTTAATTAAATTTTACTTCTGCGTTCGGGTTTTCGTTTTTTCTCTTCATAAGCTCTGCGAGGCTTACTTTGGGTGTGGGTTCGGGCTTCTGGGGGTTGGGGTCTGAGAATCTGGGCTTGGGGTCTGAATGAGGCTCTTCAATAGGCGGCGCTTCAACAGCAAAAGCCGCTTTGTAATCGTCGTTTGTCATCAGTCCATCCATATACTCCTTTGCTCCGAGGAACTTACCCTCTTCAAACGGGAAGTTCTTTCTCTCAAAGTCCGCTCTGATTCCGTCCTCGGCAGCTTTGGACGAGAACTTGTATCCACCAAGGAACATATCAAGGCAATGGTCTCGTTCCTGCTTTGCAAGCTGCTGCTTGAGGGCTTCCGTATCGTCGTTATACTTCTGTTCCCAGTCGGTAACGGACTGCTTAATACCGTCGATATCCATGTCCTTATAAGACTGAATCGTCGCGTTGGCAGTAGACAGCTGCTGCTTGATTCCTTCAAGTTCGGTGTCCTTTGCGTCGAATTTATCTTTCGACACATAACCGCCATCTGCAAGGTTCGCAATCTTCAGCTCCTTGTCTGCCAAAATGGCATCCACAAGCTGTTCGAATGTGAGCGCAACAGGCTTACCGTCTTCCTCTGTTCCGAAAAGTGTTTTCAGATACTCGTACATACTACATTCCTCCGTTTTTCGCTGATTTTTTTAATCGTCGGTTCACTCCGACATCTGCTATCGAGCATTTATATCCCAGCTCGCAAGGGATAATTGAGGCAGTTTATATGCCATACCACAGGGCAGAATCGACCTGCTTCGCACAGTTCGACATATAAAAAACGCCATGCAATACAGCACAGCGTTCTCTATCTGTTTAATTCGTTCTCCTCTAAGTAAATCCGCTTGACATATTGCAGATTACCACGGGTTCAAGCACCCTTCTTCGCTTTGCGGTTTGCCCATACTGCTTTTCCGCTTACACTACTATCGAAGCCAGCAGACCATTCGCGTTCGCGTTCGCGTGTCCTACCAGTTTCTTCGAGGAAGCGTTCAAGTGCTGCTTCCCTACCCTTGAGTTTTACTGAAGATTTCTTAAACTCATCATACAGTTCAATTTCAAGTTGCTCATTGGTGGCAGCTTTCCTCGCTGCATCATATGTGACACATTCTCGCTTTGCATTTCTTATCTGTCTTTCATAATACCGTTGCTTCTGGCTTCGTTCATAGTCTTCTATATTCGACCTTCCAGCAGAAGCCGAAGGGTCATGCACAAAAGACGGAGTTGATAGCCCGAGAAAGAACGGATAAAAGCTATGATAACAGTTCCATCCACATAAACCGTCTCCAGATCCATATCCGGTCTCTGCGTAAAAATTCGGATATCCTGATTTCTTGCCATTAAGACTGAAGATTCTGCCTTGCCATTCGGCATGAGTCGGTCTGGCTCCTGAATGGCTGCTCGTTTCAACAAATTCGCAGTTCATCTCGTTAGCTCTTGCAAGTTGTAGCTTAGAAATCGCCTGATTGACACCCGTTGTCACTGCCCTCCGTATCGCAGATTCTATGCTCTGCTGAATACCAGAAGGGAACGCAATCTTTACAACGCCTTTCACGGCAAGGTCTTTTATAGCGTTTTTAATCGCTGTATTTGGGTCAACCGCTCCAGTAATGATTTGTATAAAGGCTCTATCTAAAATGCTGTTGAGACTCAAATTTGCGGCTGTACCAGTCGTTTTAGTGTAATTGCCAATTAGCGCAGCCGTTGTACCCGCTCCCTGAAGCAACATGGCATACATCACAGGCGATTTTTCAATCGCTGTTGGAGCTAAACCTGCCGCTCTATAAATGGCATCATCATACGCCAATGACTTAATTCCAGCCTCTTTCATTATCTTCTTGATTTTGGCTTCGGACATTCCAGTAGCTTTCGACAGAGTTTTATCAACGCCCTCACGCATATAGCCAATTTCCTTGGCTTTCTGAATCTGCCATGCGGCTGTATCTGTGATATATCCCGCCTTGACTACTCGTCTGGCTATATCGGCTATAATATCCTGCTCTACTTGAGCATAGATTTCGACAACATCATCGGCTGCCGATACGAGATACGCTGGTTCAAGCATTATATTTCACCTCTCACATCACTGCTTTCCCATAGTCTTTTCGCCTTGGGAAGCACCTTCGTCACCGTTCATTTCAGGTTCTTTGTTAAATCCGAGAAGCTGGTCGTCAGTCAGATCCTTTTCCTGCTCAAGCATACGCTTAGCAGTCACCTCATCTTCACCGTACCACTTAACTCGATATTCCCATTTCATCATCAAGCCCTGTGCAACTTCCGTCTGGTCTCTTACTCGTTCGATTTCAGAATCAGTAATAACACTATCATCGAAGGTGTAATTCGTTATATACTCGCCGTCAGGGCAAAGTTCATACAGATACGCAAGGCAATAAATCGCATAGCACAAGCCATCGAGGGCAGCTTCGAGTGACTCCTGTATTCCAGAGATAAGCGAATACGAACGCTGCTTCATTATCTTGATTTCGGTGCTCGTTTTCGCTACTTCTGACGGGTCAGAAAGTGTTCCTCTTGACAAACAGCAAGCATCCTCTATCTGTATGAGAAGCCTGTTCAGTCCTCTTATCAGGTTCTCATCACGCAGTTCGGGTGCCCATGCTTTCATAAGGCTATCGCCCTTTGTCGTTGCAGCGTCAAGGTTGTTCATTCTGAACAGTCGTTCCTTGCCTTCAGGAAGCACAGGAATGCCATCCACACACTTAAAGACTTCCGAAGCAGCATCTATCGCCAGTTCGCCGCCCTTGTATTCCCACATAAGTCGCTGATATTGCTCGTCGGCATCGGCTATTAAACCAACAGCTCTTGAGTAAACAGACACGCCCAGTGGCGACCTTGCGTCTATCGTGTTGCCAATCGGTATCTTGAAATAAGCGAACAGCGGCGAATCAACATTCTGAAGGACTACTTTGGGCGAGATTTCAGCCCAGTCAACAACATCCGTAAGCGAGCATTCCTTACCAAGCGCATCATCCACTGAGGATACAAACGCTCTGTTCGTTATGGTATAAGTTGTGCCTTTCAACTCGTGACGCTCAAGTCTGCTATATACCTTTCGACCTTCCCACTGCCTGTAAATGAAGTACGCTCCAGTGATTTTCTGATCATTGAAAGCAATCGGGTAAAAGGCGTTTGCCTGTACTATCTCAGTCGTTATTCGATTACCATTGACATACGGCTTGAACACGATGCCTCCAGCAGCGCAAGCATACTCCGTATCAGTCTGAATGTTGTTCATTACGGACTTCACCTGTTCAGCTATAAAGTCAGCCATCTGCGAGCCAGTGACCTTAATATCCATCTCAAGCGTAACCGTTCGTGCTACTTCGGATGCGATTATCGCTGGCAAGCCCAATGACTGCGGATTTCCACTAAGCCAAGGCGCATTACCCAGATACATATCAAGCCATTCTTCTATTGCACTCATCATTCTATCTGAAGTAACGCTTTCGTGCTGTGCTACTTCAGCTATGCTCTTCATAAAGCTATTTGAAAACAACCTTCTAACCCTCCTCGAAAAATCTTTTAACCTTTCAAAAGCCATCTTCATCCTCCCTGTTCATTTGCTATGAACCTTGCACCTTCTCGTTCTATCGTATATTCAAAAGCATTGAGCGTACTCGAATCAGACGAACTTCTGGAGTTTTCACTTTTCGAGCCACTCCAGATTGCTGTAGAGAACGCCCTTGCAAGCACATCGCAATCTACCGTCAAGAACAACCTGTTCTGCGTCAACAGTCTCGTTGTTAATCTAATCCTGTTGTTCACATCATCATCTGCCGCCATTCTGACAACAACTGGTATTCTGTAGCTCTCCGCTGCATTTTTGATACACCTGTACAAGAACTGCTCCGTAGAATCGCAGTAGACATAGTCAAGTCTTCTGTACTTCTGCGAAATCATATTGGCAAAGTCTCTGAACTTCTTGCCTATGATGTCCGTTTCAACTTCTCCGTCATACCGTTCTGCCGCAAGCACCACAGCCCTTTTGTGTCCTGCTATAATCGCTGTTGCAACCATCGATGTCCCAACAGCCGACTTGCCAAGGCTTATTCCTATATTTATCTGCTGAATCTGCATTGCATTGACAGCTTCAAACGGGATTATCACAGCTTCAGCCCTATCCACAAAGCTACTGTAAACCTTGTTCTGAGCAAAGCACGAGAGGACAACGGCATCCGCACGGTCAGGCGACTTGATTCCTCTGTCTTTCATCGACTTCTTACTTTCAAGCATGATTTTTCCCGTACTCGTGATACTGTACTTTCGCACCGAGAGCTGAGCTACGAGTTCTTCATCGTTCTGTATTCTGACTTCTCTATTCTCCATGAGAATCTTCAGAACAGCCCACATATATGTCGAGATATCCTGATACCTTTCATCAGAACCATCTGACGGAGGCTTACTTCCGAAGTTGACTGGCACTATTTCGAGTCTCCATAGCCTTTCTTCGGTTTTGACCTCTTCGAGCCTATCTGTCACACCACCGCCAAGACCAGTGTCATCGATGTTGACTGTGATAACACCCTTGTATTTCGGGTATTTGGCAATCAACAGCTTGTACTGCATCACTATATCTCCAACAGTAGTCATCAGGCTTTGTCCGTGGCGAATAACCGGGATCTGAATATCTCCACCAACATTCGTCGATATAATCGTTTCATCGTCACCATACCGGGCAACATCAACGCCCATCGTGATTTTGCTTATCGACTCTTCTTCTATCTCGTTGATTATCGTTCTCTCTATCAACGGTAACGGTATAAACACATCGTCTTCCTGTGTCGGAAATTCGCCAAGCACACGAACCCTGTACACATTGCTGTCCTCACCATACTTTCGTTTGAACATTTCGATGTTGTCCTTATTTGTTCTTTTGCTGTCAAGAGAACTTACCGTATGGCACTTATAAAGTGCTCTGTCTCTTGTGTGGCTGTCGTAAAATGTTCCAGTCGTTCGCGTGGGGTTTCCACACATCAGCAACTTGTTGTTACCTCCTGACAATGTTGCCAGTACAGCTTCCATGATTTCATCCTCAACACCGGATGCCTCATCCACGATGAACAACATATTGTCTTCATGAAAGCCTTGCATATTCTCTGGCTGTGAAGCCGTTTTCGCCACCGCAAACCATCTGCGTTCATATCCGTCAACATAAACATATGTCTTCGTCCATGTGAGAATCACGCTAAGAATTTCGCTTCTGCTTATCCACTTGTTAAGCTCAGCCCACAAGACATCATTTAACTGCTGAGCCGTAGGTGCTGTTGCGACAACTCTGGCATACGGAAAGCAACTCAAAAACCACAATGCTGCTACTGCTTCCGAAGCCGTTTTTCCAACACCGTGTCCAGACTTTATCGACACTTTCGGATTTCCTGCCAAATCCATCAAAAGGTCTCGCTGATACGATTCCGGTGTGAACTTCAAAACTTCTTTTGCGAACAAAACTGGGTCTTTTCTGTATTTGGGAACGCGCTGACTAAACAGCCGAAGTCTTTCATTGCTTTTCATTTTCATTCTCCTGTTCGTCAGCAGCCATAACAGCCGCAACCCAGTCATCGACTGCGTTATTGCCGACTTCTTTTTGCTCTGCTTCTGCCATGAATTTCTTTTCTTCAAGATTGAGACGCTTATTTTCAATCTCAGTATATGGTAATTCGCCAGCAAGTTCGATTATCGTTCTCATTGCGGTAACATTTCCGCTCATCCCTTCAGCAAACAGCCTTGCCATAAGAGCAACCCTGTTTGTAAAATCTTCTTCGGAAATATTCATTGATTTCAAGTTCTTTGCAACATTCGCTCCGCATTCCAAATCCAAAACCAATTTTGCTGCCGATTTTGCATCCCTTTTTCTCCTTCTCGTCTCTCCAGATTTAATACCACCGTTTCTTCCTCTTTTTCTTGCTTCTTCTGTGGTTCTTATCTTGTCGAGATTCTCTGGAGTGCCACCTTTTTTCGCCATTTCACCACCTTCCTTTTCGTTATGTATCGTGATTTCTCGAATAACCGCAAAAAGACCGTCAGGATTGGTCTTAATGCGGTTATCTGAGTAATTTTATATCTTTTTGTTGTAGTCTGTTGTGGGGCTTTTTAGGACGCTTTTGAGCTTCTTTTGTCATGCTATTCCCATGATTTTCAGTATGACGAACATAATAGGAAGCACAACATTGAAGCAGAAGCCACTAAGCAGTGCATAAACTATTGCCTGTATCATCACTCGAACCTCTCCTTTCACTTGATGCTTTTATAAGAAAAACCGCAATAGCCATTCAAAGCGGCTAAAGCGGTTTTCTGTATTTTGTTTTCAGTTGATCGACAGCTATCAGTTACCGAACAGCGATATCTGCTCCTGCTCTTCGTCATAACTTTCAAGTCGTTTCAAATCATCTGCCGTGGGCTTCGGCACAACCGTGTCATTGTCAAAACCACCTTTCTGCCTTTCAGCATCAAGCGCAGGACTCCAGTCTGCGTGGTCGTACACACCCTCCTGATAATGACCTGATTCTTCTATCGCCCGTTCCTCATCCGCAATGAAGTTTTCTGAAGTTGCTTTCGGATTACTTCTCCTGAATCTCGAATAGAAATCCTTGCAGTAGTCCGGAAGATACCCGTCATAAACACACTCATCAAGGTTCAGGACATCCTCGCCGTTCTTGATAACCTTCTCGGACAGCATTTTGTTGCAAGCAAAAAAGCAGCCGTCTCTGTTCTTTCTACAGAACAACAGAAGTGTGACTGCCTTTGCTACGAAGAGCTTATCTTTATCATAGCCCTGACGATTCTTGTTTACGATATCGTCAGCTTCCTTTAATGCTATGATCTCTTTTGTGATGTCACCATAGCAATCCTCTGCCGAAATCGTTATCAACCTTCTCCAGAGGTAAGCGTGATATCTGCCAAACATTTCATTCGCAGCATATCCTGCTAAATCCGGATTGCATCGTCTTATCGACTTCTGAAGCATATTGCTCATGTCGCTAAGATAATGACCATTCTTTGTGAACAACTGGTTGTATGCCATTACTGTACCTCCTGTTTTATTTTTTGTGAAGTTCACTATCTCAATTCTCGTCTTTTGAAAATCTTTTGTCAAGCGTAATCACAAAAATAAAATAAGGATTTGTTTAAAAAAAGATTGAAGTCAACAATGTCGTCAATACCTTTGCGCTTACCGTTGTACATTCAGCGACGATTTGTTATGCTTTTCATCAAACTTGTAATATTTGCCCCATTTGTTTTTCATCCGTTCGATACACCCGAGCATATCTTTCCGCTGTCTTCCCACAGCAGAACCTCCCTCGTTGGTACATATCTTTGATCGACCCGTGATGTATTTTGGCATGAGAATGATTCTGTTCATCATAAGCTCCTGCAAAATAATATCGGTATCGTAGTTGTGCTCTACTGTCGGATCTATAACAGCCTTGAATCGTGGTTTATTTATCCACTTAATACCACCACTTATTCCTTTGAAGGTAAACTCCTGCGTGTAGTTGTATGGAACTGAACTGGCATCTTCACAAGCAAAGCCTATGTCAAGGTCAACTATGAGCTGCGCTATCCTCTCCAACTCACTCGTGATGATTTCCTTGTCCTTTTTTATAGGCTCATTGAAATCCAGCCTATACAGGATGTCTTCGAAGTCGTCATCCAAAATGCAGATTACATCTTCTGGCGAATTTTTTATAATCCAATTCGTGACTGCGATCTCGCTATCTATCTTGCTATCCTCAACCGCTATCAGGTTTTCCACACCAGCGTTCCTGTAATCAGACTCCTCGGAACTTCTCACCACATATGTGCAATACTCGAGCAGGTCGTTCGTGAGAATCAAATTACTTCGTTTGTAACTTGGCACATAGATGCCGAAGGTAACATCCCCCATTTTTCAAACTCCCCTTTCAAAGCATTAAACCCGCAGTTCATGATGTAATCAACTACAGAGAGATACGGAATGAAGTCTCCCCAAAGCTGATTGTAGGTAAACGGTTCAAACACGGCATACCGAAGATCAATACCTCTTTCTGTGAAATCATCTTTCTTCTGATACGCCGACGCTCCAGTACCACTCACATAGACATCCGCATTCATCACATCACAAATATCGAGAATCCTTTGCTCTTTTACCGATGCTATATTGAGTTCGGAGGAAAGAACTATTTCCCGTTCAATTCCGAGGCTCTTCATAAAGCATTTGTATGCGTCTATATTAAGCTTGTCGAGTTTCTTATAGCCGCTTTTCATAAAAGACTTCAAGAACTCTTGGCATTCGTAGAAATACGGTGCTCGCTTGTAATTCATCTCAAGCGTCTTGAGGTGTCTTTCATACCAAGTTTCGTCCGCTATCCTCACCTCGTTAATCTTAGAGGTGTAGTTGCAGCTCACCGGAACTTTAAGCTTGTATTTGCCTTGCGGTGTTTTGATATAGTTGAAGTCGTGCATTCCCCTTTTGGAATATTGCACATCATCAAGAATTACTAAAACATCGCAGCAGTATATTTTCCAAAACAGCCCTATATATGGCAAAAAATCAGGCTGATGCGTCGCTATCTTCATTTACTTCTTCCTCGTATATTATGTCTAATCCATAAGCAATAGCTGCTTCGTGCTCTATTTTACAGCCACGCGCATTTTCCCAGCCTTTGCAAAAAAACGCAGCATGGCAAAGCGACATATTTTCGAGTGATTTTGCCAAAAAGCAGAGCGGTATATTTTCCACGCCTCTCTTTTTCATATTTTCGCTACTATACCATTCGTCCGTAAACAAAGTGTTTACTATTTCATACCCTTTGGCTTCGAGTGCTCTTATGGCGCGTTCTCTCGTCGCCTTTATCTCGGCTTCTGACAGACCGCGCATCGGCTGTGACAACATTGCTTTTTTCATACGGATTCCTCCTTATCTATTATCTGACACTTCATATCCTCATACCATATCGCCCGAGCGTTGATTTTACGCTTTTTCGCTATCTTAATTTTCTTGCCATCTATGCCGAGTTTTCTTGTCAGATCGAGATAATCGAGTTCTGTTCTACAGACTATCATAACATAGTCGTATTTTTCGTAGTGAATCAGCTCCATCTCATCTATTTTACGCTGATCAGGATCTGTTTTTTTCGGGTTTATTCCCAAATCAACCGTTATATCGGCAGTCCAATCTGCAAGCACATCCAAATCCCAGTCACCAGCATGGGTGTTGTCTTTGATGTTTATCGCCCTAAGTTCCGATTCTGTATAGCCAATAAGTCTCTTGCAAAGCACAACCTTGCTGTCGTCCTGTTGCCGCATTATGCTTACTCTTTGATTTCCAGCTATTACATTGTTGTCTTCATCTATCAATATAAGCCCAAAATCGCCGAAGTCATCAAGCGACTGTTGCAGTTCATCTCGTTTTGCTTTTGTGATTTTTCTTGGGTTTCCAAATCCAGTCTTTATATCTTTGACCGGGAGTTCAACGACTTCTATTCTTTTTCCCATATCATAAACCTCTCTTGAATACCGATTCAAACGCTTCCGCATAGTCGTATCCACACTGCGAGCCTCTATACTCCGCAAGGCTCACTATCGCCCGTTCCGAACGGGGATGCGGATGCTCCCGTACTACATTCTCGTATATCTGTAAAGCTTTAATTTTCTTCTCAATATGACTGGCTTCAACTCCGAAAAATGTGTTCGGATTGAACTTGCTATTAAAAGCCCAATCGGTAGCAGACTTCACTTCCATATACATAAGCTCAGAAATCGGATGCGCATAATCTCTGCACCTCTGTCCGAGCCTACAAGCAACCTGACACGCCATCGATGTGTGAATATGGTCTATATTCGGGTCGTCAGGATGGTGCGTCACGATTATATCTGGCTTACAATTCCTGATTGCGCATTCTATGCTTTTGACAAGTTCTATGTGCGGAACTGTATCAAAGCGCAGATTCGGAAACTCTCCTATCTTTATGCCTGTATAAGCCATCATCTCTGCGCACCTTTTAGTGTCACCTTCAAGCTTTTCTGGACTATCCTGATACCTTGTTTCATCCGTTTTGTTCAGTATATAAACGAATACTTCGTTGCCATCTTCAAGCAGTTTGCATATTGTTGCACCTGCTCCCAAAATCTCATCGTCTGGGTGTGCAACTACAAACAAAAATCTCATGTTTACCTCCTGTACGCCGGAAAGAAGTCTCCGGCACTATCTGCTTTACAAAGCGCATTATACTCTTGTATGTTATAGATTTTGTCTAAAACAAAAAACGGAGTAGCATCGTGTTTTACAAATCTTTTTTTGAACTCAAGCAAGCTATCATTTCTTGATTTCACTCCACCGCCAAGGTCGAGCGTCTTGTATCCGAGACTGCTGAGCAAACAAGCCGCTTCATAAATCACAGCTCTCATCGATCCGAGAAATGCATAATCTTCATCCGAACCGCTCAAGTGATAATACGCCTTTCTGTTCTTTCCGAAAAAGACAGCAGAAGATACTATAACACCATTGTATTCAGCGTGTGCCAAAAACACATCGGCGTTTCGTATCGCCAAAAGTTCGTCGTAATACTCATCCGGGAAGATATACTCATACGCCTTTTTTCTTGACATCGTATCGTTGTATATCCTTTTAAACTCATCTATCTCCGTAGCCCAAACATCAAAACTGACTGTCACTCCATAATTGTAGGATTTTCTGATGCAGTTTCTGTTGCTTGCTCTCATGTTCGTCCAGATGTCGTCTTCATTGCTGATATCCATTATGACGGAATGTCCTATCTGCCGTTTTCTGCCGAAACATTCATACATACTACTCGGTATCTGAGGATTGCATCTTATGAACTCAGAGACTATGCCTTCGCCGGATGCATATGCTTCTATTGCCACAGACAACAGCCTCAAATCGTCTTCGTTTTCGCCTTCAGTAATCCATCCACAAAAGCCAGCTATGCTACACAAATCATAGAAATTCGTACCATCTATTTCTCTTTTGCAAGCTACATTCATAGCTTTCATACTCTTGCCTTCAAAATAAAAAAGTAAGATTTCTCCGTCTGTAATGGTGCTGACAGCCCTTGCGTAACCATTCGTGAAGTAGACAGTGCTATCGTCAAAAGAATCAACAATTTTATCCCACAAACGCGCATCATCTAACTTTATGGTTTTCAACATACAATACTCACTCCTTGAAACAATCAAGTCTTCGTAGCAGCTTCTTCATGTTATCAACATTCAGGCGCTCAGTGTTGTTGCTATTGAAGGAACTTCTGTATTCTGTCTGCAACTCAGGCAGCCCGTCCCGTGTGGAATAGTTAAGACTTCTGCGGTCTGTCGGGACTCTGAAATAATCGCCTTCGTCTATAGCTACCGACATCTCTTCTCTTGTGCAAAGCACCTCATACTGTTTTTCTCCGTGCCTTATGCCAATCACCTTGACACCGAGGTCTGTAGCACCCTTCAATTCGAGCACCGCTTGTGATAAAGTCTCAAGCGTCGCTGCTGGTGCTTTCTTTACAAACAAATCTCCATGTTCTCCATTTTCAAATGCAAACAGAACCAATTCAACAGCTTCTTCGAGGGTCATCATAAACCGTGTCATGCTCGGATCTGTTACCGTAACAGGCTTTCTTTCGCTTATCTGCTCAAGAAAAAGTGGTATCACAGAGCCTCTCGAAGCCATTACATTCCCGTATCGCGTCCTGCATATCGTGGTCTCATCCTGTTGCATCGACTTTGCTACAGCAACCTTCTCCATGAGAGCTTTTGACATTCCCATCGCGTTTATCGGATAAGCTGCTTTGTCCGTACTCAAGACCACAACTTTCTTGACATGATGCTCTATCGCTGAATCTATGACATTTTCAGTTCCTAACACATTCGTTTTGACAGCTTCCACAGGAAAGAACTCGCAGCTTGGAACCTGCTTCAGTGCAGCCGCATGAAACACAAAATCAACTCCATTCATCACAGAGTCAACACTTCTTTTGTCCCGTACATCACCTATGAAGAATTTCAGCTTCTCGTTACTGTATTTTCTTCGCATATCATCCTGCTTCAGCTCATCTCTTGAAACAATACGGATTTCTCCAATATCTGTATCGAGAAACCTTTTGAGAACTGCATTGCCGAAAGAACCTGTTCCTCCAGTAATCAAAAGCGTTTTATCTTTAAACATCGCAACATTCTCCTTAATACCCATGCTGGTAGTACAGCCTTGTGTTCCAGTCGAGGCAAGTTCTAACAATGCTTATCACTCTGTCCTGATCGCTCTCCGTCATGTTTGTGTCTGACGGCATACAGACCCCGTGAGTGAACAAATAATCTGAGTTAGGTTTGCAGTTATCTGCTTCTGTTATAAAATCAGAATCGCCAAAAACAGGCTGCGTATGAAGCGGTTTCCAGATGTGTCGCGCTTCTATGTTTTCCCTCGCAAGTGTATCAACTATGTCTTCAGGTCTGGTGCGGCTCTCATCTCCCAGCACAAGGACACTTAACCAGTAGTTTGATGTTCTGTTATCAGGCACTTGTAACATTCTGACTCCATATTTCTCGAACTCCTTGAATGCTTTGTCGTACCTGTCATATATCTCTTTCTTCATGCTTATCTTTTCTTCAAGCTTTTCAAGCTGTGCAACTCCGATTGCAGCACTGACATTACTCAGCCTGTAGTTGTTCCCTATTTCATCGTGCTCATAAAATCTTCCCTTCACTCTTGCTTGCGTTGCAAGGTGGAATGCGTGTGAGATTCCGTAGCAGTCGTTAGAAACGAGCATTCCTCCACCTGATGAAGTTATTATCTTGTTGCCGTTAAAGCTGAATGTGCCGTATTTTCCGAATGTTCCAGCGTATTTGTTGTTATAGGTAGAACCGAGCGATTCAGTGCTGTCTTCTATCATCGGGACTCCGTGCTTTTTGCAAATTGCAGATAACTCGTCAAGCTTTGCTGGGATTCCATATATGCTCGCTACAATAACAGCTTTCGGGCTATACTTTTCAAATGCTCTTTCAAGCGCAACCGGAGACATATTGAATGTTTCGCTTTCACTATCTATGAAAACTATTTTGCCTCCGCAGTAACAAATCGGATTAGCACTTGCTATGAATGTGAGGTCTGAGCAAAACACAACATCTCCATCCATTACTTGAGCATTAACAAGAGCCAAATGCAAAGCGGCAGTGCCACTCGAAAGCGCCACAGCCGCATCACAACCAATCTTATTGCAAATATTCTGTTCAAAACGATCCACATATGCTCCGAGAGGTGCTACCCAATTACTATCAAGAGCGTTCTCCACATACTCCCGTTCGTTGCCAATCAAATGTGGCGAGGCAAGGTAAATCCTCTTTGATGCAGATGCTGTCTGTTCGTCCATTTCTTTTACTCGTTCATTGCTCATAGGCTCATACTTCCTTAACCAAGTCAAGTTCATGTGTTGACCCGACTGATATTTTTTGACGATGCCATATTACCACCATCTGATATTTCTTTAAATGTCATTTGATATCGTTCACTGTTCGTTACTTCCTTGCAAAAATAAAAAAGGAGGGTTTTCCCTCCTTTTTAGCTATTGACTTAGTGTTGCGAGATGCGAAATCGCCGCCCTGTGCCGTCTAAACAACTTCTGCTTATAATTCTCATATTCATCGTCGAAGTCGTCTTTCTCACCATACAGCGCTTCCATAATCGGATCCCATTCTTCACAATCGAGATACCTCATGTTTATTACTGCCCGTTCGTCAGGATTCTTCAAGGCATCAGACAGCCTCTCAATTGCCTCTCTCTCGGCATCTCTCTTCCTCATCAGATTTTTGACGGTAGCTTCAAGCTTCTCCTTCCTATCTATGAGGTCTGCAAACTTGTCGGTAGCCGGGCTTGGACTTTTAGGCATATCGCTCATGGTCGTGGCAGAAACGCAATACATCTTAGCCTCAAGTCGTTCAAGCCGCTCTATGCTATTCTCTATGTCTCTGTTTATTGTCCTATAGTCGTACAATCTGCGCTTCATGTCGTCAACCTTGGAAATAACCTCCATCGTGAACCTCCCACCGCTTGCATTTATCCGAAAACTATGTTACAATGTTTTTTGTCATCAACAGAGCAACTGCTTTACTGCATTCGCGGTGGGCGGTTGTTTTTTTATTAATTTCCGAGCTGTAGCGAAATAGCCAACGCCTTATTCACTGCATTTTCGTCTTCTGTATTGACTACCGTTCCTATATAGTCCATCAACATATGGCGCTTGACAGTTATCAGATGTTCACATAAAACTGTGCTATTTTTTCTCAGTCCATGATTTCTGCCAAGCACCACATGAGTTGGCAACTTTTTCTTGGGCTTACTCGTAATGGCAGCTGCTATATAACTGCTACTGTAAGCATTGCCTTTGTCGTTTTGGACTATAAGGACAGGACGAACACCGCAAGCTGAATCGACAACGCTTTCAGACAGATTCGCCATATAAATATCGCCTCTTCTTACATCCATTCAACAGGCTTCTCCTTTCAGAATGGCAGGTCGTCACTTATCTGAATTTCCTCGTAATCATCGAAGACCGTATTCGAGCTTTTGCTTGCAACATCACTTTGAGCTTCATCGTTTTTCGATTTTTTACCAAAGTCTACTTCTTCGGCTGTAATCTCTGTTGCATATCTGTTGTTGCCTGCCATGTCCTGCCACTTTCTGACAGTAACCATGCCCTTGACTTCTATACCGCTTCCCTTTTTGAAATACTTCGAGACAAACTCTGCTGTATTTCTCCAGCAAACAATAGTAATGAAGTCTGTCGTATCAGTCGCTGTTTTCGGTCTTTTTACAGCTAAGCAAAAAGAAGTAACAGGAACTCCCCGTGGCGTGTTTTTCAACTCTACATCAGTGGCTATATAGCCTGTCAGCACTACACTGTTCACGCTATCTCCTCCATATCATCATCTGACTTGGGCGGCAGTGATTTCGTTTCTTCAACTACATATCCATCTGTGTAAACAGGATAATCATCTGTGCAAACAGGATAATCATCATCGGTAAATGACATCTGACCGTCATTTATCGGCTTCATCACATAGTCCTGAATAGAATCATCCCAGACGAGTTCGTAATCACCGTTCAGTGTACCTGACTCCTGATTCTTGATTTGCATAACCGAGCTTATCTTGTGGTCGAATCTCGGGTTCTGGATTGTTTTCATAGCGGCTGGATTCGGTGAATCATAATCAGGCACAGTCTGCTCTGTAAGGCTTATATTGAGCTTCAGTGTGAGTGTGGCTTCATCGCTACCCTTGGTTTGCATATTCCCGAGCGTTCTCTTCAGGATCTTGTTAAAATCTCCCTTCATTTTCTCGAAAGCATTGCTGTCAAGTGTGAGCACAAGTACATTTTCATTCATCGTTTTTTCCTCCAATTTAATCATTTTGATGTTTAACTTAGTAATTTGAGCCGTTTTTGATATAGTTAAGTTCTCTTGATATAGCTGTTCCTGCACCTTTCACAACAGAAATCGCGCCATTCACCATTAACCTTACACGATACCCAACCGATGCTTCTCAGCAAGTTCTGTGCAGCTTTGAAGTTTGGGTTGTTGTCTTCAAAATCGAAATTTTCCTCTGCACTGCAATTGTCACAAGTACAGACAATTGTTCCGACCCCGTACAGTTCGCTCCATTCGATCTCTTTACTCATGGTCTACCTCCTCACCCCAAAACTCTTTTTCGTAGTCGCTGCCGTCAAACATTCTGTTCCAGTCTTTCATCGGGACGGAGCGTTCATCTGCCCTGAACAGAGTCCCACGCTCAATCTGGATGATCGCATAGCGAATCTGCCATGACTGGAAAAAGCTTCGATGGAGAACTTTGTCACGGAAGAACACCACATCCTGCCTGACCAGTTCCTCTAGGCAGGTGATGCGAGAGCCTTTCTTATACTTACCCATCGTTCTAAGCTCCCCTCGCAGTTTGAATAATGACCTGCACCCTTGGCATATCGGAATAAAACTTTCGTACTGTCGAATCGACAATCTGCGCATCATCCTTATAGGCTATATTGTTGAGGCTGTCAGCAATGATTTTCGTAACATTGTCAACATCAGGCTTCTTGATAGGTCTTATAGCCTCGCCAAGCATAAGCTCTCTTTTTCTTTTGCTCGTGCTTTTGGGGATACCGTAAAAAGCATTGATTATCAGCTCTACACATTCATCGTCTCTAAATCTTGCTCCTCCGCATTGGCGCTCATACTCTAGCTTCACAAGATTTTCATATGTCGCGGTTTTTTCTGGCGTATAAGTCCTCACATAAGTAGAGTTCCTAACGAAACGAGGTCTGCCTTTGCCTTGCGGTTCTCCCAGAATCGAAAAACAAACTTTCACTTTTCCACCTCCTGTTCCTCTGCGTCTATGAAGTAAGTGTACGATTTGCCTGTAGCATTCTTCGCCTTACCCTGACTTACTCTGTAGTTGTTTTTGACGAGTATGGACGCTACGGTCAGTCTATCTTCTTCTTTGAATATTTTCAGCCTCATGCTTTTCCCTCCAGTAATTTTGACATCTCATCGTATCTCTTGGCTGCTGCTTTCATTCTCCAAGAGACACCCGTGAACTCTATGGGATAACAAAGCTCAAGCACCCTATCATAAATGCGCTTATAACGACGGTCAGAGCACCCATTCATCTCTTCGAGCGTAAGGTTGGTAGTAACAATCATCGGTCTTCCGCTGCGGTATCTACCATCGATGATGTCATACACTATCTCAAGCGCATAGTCTGTACCTCTTTCTGCCCCCAGATCATCGAGAATGAAAAGCCTCGCTCTTTCAATCTTTTCTGCATATTCTTCAGCATCCATTTCTGATTTGAATCCTCTTGAATCTTTCAGAATCTTCACTGACGAAGTTGTATACACACTGACGAGGTTTTCCATAAGATAGTTCGCAATACAGCAAGACAACAGCGTTTTGCCTGTGCCAACACCTCCATATAAAAGCAGCCCCTGATTTCTCCTATACATTTCACTGAAATTTTCAGCGTATCTCCTACACTTTGCAATCTGTTCCCTGTTCTCAACACTCTCGGCAACAGAATCAAAACTGCATTTTTTGTACTTGTCATCCATGAGGCTGTTTCTCTTCAGCTGTTCCACGCGCTGTTTGCGTTTTCTCAATTCGTTGAGTTCTTCTTCGCGCTTCACACAATCGCAAGACACCGGAACTGTAATAGTTCTATCAGTCAGATTCAATCTAAACTGTTTCGGCTTTTTGCAAATCGCACAATGAAGCAGACCGTCTTCTCCTATATAATCGGCTTCATTGGGCGGGTTTTTTCGCTGAGCGTCCTGTGCAATCTTGTTCAGGACAGCCTCATATCCGTTAGACTTCTCCATTGTTACACCTCCTTACTTGTATGCTTCGAAGGGATTCCCACCATCCCATTTGACTGCAATCGTTTTTTTGAGACCCGGATATTTTTTCTCACATTTTTCAACAACCCAAGTCAATATCGCTCTGTAATCGTCTTTGTAGCTCTTTCCGTTTGCAAGCTTATAGTTATTCAGCTCTTCTATGAGCTTCTTGGTAAACTCGTCTCCGTACAAAGCCACAAGTTTTTCCATTTCAGACGGGTACATTGAAACGCTCTCTGCGTACTTTGTCTTTGGGGGCTTTTTGCTTTTCGCCTTTTTCGCCTTATCTTCGTGCGAGGGTTCAGATTCTGACGGCTTTGGAGACTCATTTGCGGTTTCTTTTTTGCTGCTCTTTTCCCGTTCCCTTTCAAGTCTCTTTCTGACCTTATCCTTTTCTCGCTTGTCCAAATATGTGTACCAGTATGACTGCCACTCCTGCCAATCATGCACATATAGGCTTCCATCTTTCTCGTCCAACCACTCGCACGAAATCAGGGCGTTCACTACTGTTTCCGCATTTAGATGATTGCTAAGTATCGGTTTCATAACACTTGCTATGTCATCTTTATCCGTATTTTCAAGCAATCCAGTAATGTCTGTATTCTTTCGCGCCCAAAGCCAAAGATAGGTTAAGATTCCAAGCGCCTCTGCCTCAGAACACTTTAGCTTTTTCCTCAATCCTCTAAGCTTGCCTCCAAGCACTTCATCGTGTACTGCAATCCAAGGCACTTAGCTCACCTGCTTTCTTTGAGAGGCACAACTTTTCATTGCGCCCCTCATGTTTTTATTCTGCGTACTGCTCGTTATAAGAAATCTGACTATCGAGCGCTCCCATAATACGGTCATAGGTCGATTTCGTCATGTTCGTGGTTGACGACAAACCTTCGTCTGCAAGAAGACGCTTTATCACTTCGTTACCAGCGTCATCTCCAAACGCAGAGTGAGCTTTCGCAAACAAAACTTGTCTGTCTACTTGTGTGATTACTTCTTCAGGCGCACTGCTTTCAATCACTGTGCCATTCTGACCGATTACCTCTCCATACTCGGCTGGTGCAAGTTCTTCAGCAGTGTACAGTCCCTCATAGTCTTTCGGATACGCTTCTCTCAAGCACTGGCTTATTGCAACCTTTTCTATCATCGTGCAGGGCTTTTCTTTCCAGATTGCGTTTCCTTTGTTGTACTCATTGAAGCCAACTTCTTTAAAAGTCACGACCTCTCTTTCACCTTTTAGCTTATGGACTCTGCACCACCCTCCAACAAGCTGTTCTGTCGGATACAGGCAAGCTCCGGTCTTCTGTACTATCTCGCCACTTGTTCCTCTGCAAACGACTATTCCGCTTTCTGTGTAAAGGTGTGCAGGATTCTCATCGGCTCGTCTCTTATATGTGTCATAGCCAACAACCATCTGAGCTGGCTGGCTTCCGAACTTGATAAGATAAACCTCTCCCGTCACAAACGGATTGAGTCTTTGCGCCTGACACATCTTAACAAAAAGGAACACTTCCTGATCGGACACATTACCATTACCCTTGACCAGATATTGCTTTACGGTTTCGGCATCCAGCTGTACTGCTCCAAGTGCGGTTTCATAATTGACCGCCATCAAATCGTTTGACATCTTTTTATGACCTCCTGAAGCTCAGTTTAGTGGTTTCTTGATAGTTTATGCCCGCTATTTTTATAGTGCCTTTGGAGGCTCTTATAAGCTTCATAATGGCGCTTGTATCCACCGGGCGAATAACCACTCCTGCGATTTCTGTTGGGACTTCGGCTTCTTTGATATTGGTTATCTCCCAATCCTGCTGAACACTAACGCCTTTGGCTTTCGGCGTGTCGGCATCAATCTTCACGAGCCTTGCGGCTGTATCAGCTATCTCCGCATCAAGCATAGCAGTCATGGCATCTGATTCGTTGCCATTTTTCTCTGCATCGGCAGCTTCTGACAGTTTTCTATTGGCTTCTTCCTGTGCCAAAAGTCTGGCTGCCTCCTCGGCTGCCTTTCTTTCCTGCTCTTTCTTCAGAACATAAGCTCCCATCGAGTCCTTCAGAATCATCTCAGCCTGTTTCAACGGAGCAAGCATCTGCTTCTCTCTGTCACATATCTGTTTATGTGCATCGTGAGCTGATTTCTTCATCGGCGCAAAGAACTCTGAAACCTCTGCCATTTTCTGCTTCAAGAGTCTGCCGAACTCGGCAGCTTCAGAATACTCATCGTCGTTTTTTACTACAATTCTCTCAGCTTCAGTCTCTATATTAGAGACCTCAACAGCAAGCTTGTCTTCTCCTGCCACCATCTGAGGAGAAACAACAGCTACTATTGTTTCTACGCTATTATTCATTCAAGTTTTCCTCCACTTGTATTTTTGTATGTGACCGTACACGGTCAACAGAGCACCGAAAACTTCCCAGCTTTCGTTGTCGTTTTTCTGATAAAAGTACCAGCTGTACTTGCCGTCACTCTTCAGATGCAAAATTGCTTTGCCATCGAACATAAGTCCATGACTTTCATACGCTTTGGCATACGCTTCGAGCTGTACGCCAGTCAACATCTTATTAACAGTTGCTGAAGTTTTGAAGTCTACCAATATCAAATCGTCGCCTATTCGCACTGGCATATCAGCAGTTCCCGCATACCTCAAGTATTTGTGATACACTCTGCATTCATTGCCGAGGCTTTTCGGATTAAACTCACGCCACCAGTTCTTAAACGCTCTGAAATAGCCTTCATACAATGGATCCAAATCGACGATTCCGAATCTACTGTAATTCTCGATAGCATTGTGAACCGCAGTACCTCTTGCCGCCGCCCTATTCAAAACTTCTTCATCCACACCGCTATAGCAAGCTTGTGAAAGCGGCTTCATGATAGAGCTGACTGACGGTATAAACTTACCATCGAGACTGTATCTGTGCTTTTCTTCTTCAAAATCAAGCTCATCAAAAACTGGAATTTCTGTCACAGGAATGTTTACTTTGCACATATCAGTAATCCCCTCCACAGGCGGCTCCTTTTGTAGCACCGTTTTCAAGCAGCAGTTCTACAGCGACATTTTCTATGCAGTCATAAAGGTGATAGTAATCACCATCAATCTCCACATATTCTTCTCCATCCACTATGTCCTCACCACAATACTTGCAGGTGTATACAGGCGTTGCTTCATCAGCGTTAGGACAACTTGACGGACAAAAAGTCTGTCCACATATTGCACACATCACGATCACTCCTTTCAATACTAAAAATAGCTAATAGCCATTTCCTGCATACGCATCACCAACTCGCTACAGTAAAGGGTTGGGAGATAATCATCATCCTTGCCTATACACTTCATTTTTCTAATGCAGTGTCCGAGTTCATCGAGTGCCACATCATCTGGTATCCTGCATCCAAGATTTTCTTCTGCTTTTTTCTTTGCTTTTACAAGATCCGGCAAAACAGGCAGCAACATACTCACTTTTCATCACCTCCATTCGTTATGACTCTGATGTTGACCTTTTTGACGCCCCATTCGAGAGCCTCTTCATGACTATCAAAGTAGACATCAATCTTGTTTTCCACGATTGCCGCACCCTTGTCCTGAACTTCAAAAGTGCCGTAACCTTCCATCTCTATTACAGTGCCTTTTGGAAGAACATTCCAATCAGCAGCAATCGTCACACCTTGAACAGCCTTCTTTCCGGAAGCTGTGTAAACTATTTCATTTCCATCACTATCGAGTGGTCTGTTGTCTGCATATCCGTCGCAGCACTTTTTACATGAGCAATAAGCCGTCGCTGTAAACTGCATCCACTCATAGTTCTCTTTTGTCTCGTTATCTTCCTTTTGCACATCACACGCTATAAGTTCTTTGTCATCGTGCGAGTAGCCGCTTCTTTCAGCCGTTTCCACTGCGGTCGTTTTGGTTTCATTATGTACTTGCTTTGCAGAAACTGGTTTTTCAAAAATCTTCATCATCAGCGCCCCAACGATGACACCCGCCAAAAAGATAGCAAACGCTATCATTCTCAGTTCCTCTTTAATTTGTCTTGCTCTCGTATCGTTCCGTGAAGATGCCAATTTTAATTCCTCCAATTCGATTTAATGCTTTCTCTAATTCGTTGTCATTCTTTATTCCAAACTCGTCCGAGAGGTACTGACGCATTTCACTAACTGTCATTTCTATCAGCACCCTTTCGTCGAGATTCAAACAGCATTAGCTCTTCGATGCGAACTCTTAACTCATCAAAATAATTTATAATTCCATCCATTTGACTTTTTTCATCATCATTAACTCTTCCATCTGTCGCTATTCTTGTTAGCGATGTCATCATTCCATTGAGCTTTTCACTGTTGAGCAAGTCAATAAGGCATACCGTTGTGTGCTCAAGCGACTGAATCTCAGTTGCCGTTGTTCTTCTACAACCTATCGGGCATTCTGTTGCGCAGTAACTATTTTGTAATTGCGGAGCGTTGTACAGGTCAGCCATAAGCACTACCTTATCAACAGGCACTACCTTTGTGTTACCCAATTCATAATCAGCAAGCGAAGAGACAGAAACACCAAGCATTTCGGCTGCGCTTTCTCTGCTATTCAGTTTGTCGTTGTATTTTGCAGCCTCTTTCCTACAGCGGAAATAGATGTTTTCATTAGGCTTCATACAGTCCTTTGCCATTCCCAAATGCCCTCCTTCGTGTTACAATAATTACAGATTTGAAACGCAGCCGCCGCAGTTCTTACTGAACGGTAATTTTGAGTCAAAAAAAATAGTGCTCATCTGCACAGGTGATAGATCGAGGTCATTAACAACCAGTTCTATTTCGCTTGGAGTAAACTTAACATCTCCGCGCTCTTTTTTCGCGTAAGAGTCATTGGACTTGCCAATAACTTTTGCCATATGCGCTGTATCTTTCCCCTGACCTATTCTAATAGACCTCAATGCGTTGGTGTTCATGCCATCCACCTCCATTTTGTAAGATTTTTGGGAACATCGTTATTTTAACTTACTGTTCAGTAAGTTGTCAAGCATAAATTATAAAAAAATTCTGAAATTCGGAATTTTTTTCTGATTTCAATAAGATTATGCTATGATTGGAAAGAGGTGAACTACTATGCCAGATTTTGGAACAACTTTGAAAAACTTATTAGACGACCGAGGCATAAGCCAGAAATGGCTTGCCGATGCTGCTGGAACAAACGAAGCAACAATAAGCAGATATGTTACCGGAACAAACAAATCATCGCGGCTTGACATTCTTGCAAGCATTGCCAAGGCTCTAAATGTGTCAACCGACTATCTTCTCGGAATCACAGATGTACCGCAAAGAAAATCGGAACTTACAGCCGAAGAGTTTATTCTTATATCTGCGTTCCGTCGAGCGTCTGAACGTGACGCAAATATCATTTGGTCTATTCTCGGGACATATCTTACACCGAGTGAACACGAACTCATAGACGCACAGCAAGAAAACAAATAACAAAAAGGAGATGCATTATGAAAAAGTTCGTATCGTTTTTAGCAATCATCGCGTTATTGGTAATTCCACTTTCCGCTTGTGATATCGATTCTTTGATATCCGACACGGACACATCGTCATCAGAACCATCAACATTGCAAGGCGAAAATAATAACAGCGATTCGTCCACCGACAAGAACAGTGTTGAAACTACATCAGAGCTGGTCGGCAAGGAAAAGTTCGAATATGTTGTTCAAAATGACTTCAAAGGATGCAAATGCGAAACTGACTATATGGAGAGTGCTAATATAGTGAACTACACTGTTCAGTATGATTCGTTGCTTAGCCTCAAATACGATGTAAGGTCTATGCAACTTTCCATATACAACACGCTCAAAGACCTCAGTGATTCGAAGAATATCAGCGTAACATTCAAAGTTCTGTTTCCTGTTACAGACGACTATGGCAACACATCGTATAGCAAGGTTCTTTTTGCTCGCTATTCATCCGACACGCTGGCAAAAATAAATTGGGATAACTTCATTTCCGACAAAATCGACAACATCGCCGATACTTTTGAGATAGATTCACAACTCAAGCAATATATCCAGTAACGGGTCTTCATACTACAAGATAAAGCGCGAAGAAAAAATTCTTCGCGCTTCATTAACTCAGAGGGTTACAAATGAATCAAGACAAATTAACCGATAAACTATCATCTCAAAAATGTGCTCTTTATATTCGTGTTTCCACTCATTGGCAGGTCGATAAAGCCAGTTTACCTGTTCAGCGTGAAGACCTGATTAACTACGCTAAATATGCTCTTGGTATCGACAAATACGAAGTATTCGAAGATGCTGGCTATTCTGCCAAGAACACTGACCGTCCGGCTTTTCAGCAAATGATGGCTCGACTCCGTACAGGCGAGTTCTCTCATCTGCTCGTATGGAAAATCGACAGGATCTCACGAAACCTACTCGACTTTGCTGGAATGTACTCGGAGATAAAGAAGCTTGGTATAACATTCGTTTCTAAAAACGAGCAGTTCGACACATCAAACGCTATGGGCGAAGCTATGCTCAAGATTATTCTGGTTTTTGCAGAACTTGAGAGGAACATGACTTCTGAGCGTGTTACAGCCATCATGCTCTCACGAGCAAATAATGGTCAATGGAACGGCGGCAAAGTTCCGTTCGGGTATGACTACGATAAAGAAAACCGAACATTCACAATAAACGAGGCTGAAGCGTCTGTTGTCAATCTCATCTATGATGCTTATGAGGCAAACAATTCTCTTCTAACTGTTTCAAGGACTCTTAACGAAAAAGGCTTGCTTTCCCGTAAAGGTTCTCCATGGACTCCTACCACTATATCCATCATACTAAAAAACCCTTTCTACATCGGAGTATACAGGTACAATTATCACGACGAGACAAAGAGCGGTGGCAACGCGAGAAGCACACAGTTGAAAAACAAGTCAGAGTGGATTTATGTCAAAGACCACCATCCTGCTATCATAGATGCCGAACGCCAAGCCCGTATCATATCACTACTTGAGCGTAATCGCAGAAGCAACAAAGATTCTGCTAAATCGTATGTACGCAAGAACACTCACATCTTTGCAGGACTTCTCTATTGTGGCTGTTGCGGTTCTCAAATGCAAAGTACAATTGACCGTGAACGCTCTGACGGATACAGACCATCCATCTACGCTTGTACAAGGAAAAGACGCTTCAACGATTGCGATAACAAGTATATCTCAGATGTAACAATCGCGCCGTTTGTTCTTAACTATATAGCAAACATCTTGAAAGCTCAGAACAACTTTGGAAAATCAACCTCCATTGAGACTTTCGAGCGCAAGCTGTTGCGAGGTAAGATGTTCGAAGATGTCGAACACATTGAACGCATTGGACTTACAGAAATGTACGACATTTTGAAGCGAGGAAATCTTTCTGACGCTGTTTACTCAACTCGTCTGCAAGGTACAATAGACGAGCAAGCAATAATTGACGAACGCAACTTGCTCTCTGTAGAGAAAAGAAAAAAAGAACGGGCTTTAGCGCGCCTCAAGTCCCTATATCTGTACAACGACGATGCAATCTCTGAGCGTGATTACATCATTGAGAAAAAGACGCTCACAGATTCAATAGAAAGAATCGATAAGCGTCTGGAAGAAATCGAGCGTAACAGTTCACAGCATTTCACAATGACAGATGATGAGTTTATGACCAAGGCATCAGTCTTCATCATGACACACCATCTCCAAGGAAAACGCTACATTGAATTTGAAAAACTGATACGAAAAATCGACAGCAGAGTCATCAAAGATTTCGTGTCATCCGTGGTTCAAAAAGTTGTTATAAAAAATGGGCGTGTCATGTCGATACGCTTCAGAAACGGTATTGAGCACAATTTTTTGTACAAAACATGACAAGATAAAAAACGCCGGAAGCCCTTGATACATTAGGGTTTCCGGCTTAAATTTTTAATCGACTACATCCTGCTTAGAATAAGCATCGCATCGCCGAAGCTGAAAAACCTATATTTTTCCTGAACTGCAATTTTATATGCATTCATTGTATTCTCATATCCGCAGAAAGCGGAGACGAGCATTATAAGCGTGCTCTCGGGGAGATGGAAATTAGTTATGAGTGCGTCGATGCATTTATACTGATATCCGGGATAGATGAATATATCCGTCCAGTCATCGTCGGCACGTATCTCGCCGCATTTAGTCGCGACGCTTTCGAGCGTGCGGCAGCAGGTAGTTCCCACGGCAAAAACACGTCCGCCGTTTTTCTTCGTATCGTTTATGAGTTTCGCCGTAGCCTCCGGCAGCATATAATGCTCGGAGTGCATATGGTGATCCTCGACATTCTCCGCTTTGACGGGTCGGAATGTTCCGAGACCGACATGGAGGGTAACGAATCCGACGCCGACGCCCTTTTCGCGCAGGGAATCAAGGAGTTCGGGGGTAAAATGCAGCCCTGCGGTCGGTGCGGCGGCGCTGCCGCGCTCGCGGGCATAGACAGTCTGATATCTGTCGTTATTTTCGAGCTTCTCTGTTATATAATGCGGCAGAGGCATCTCGCCTATCTTATCGAGCAGCTCAAAGAATACGCCGTCATATGTGAACTTAGCAAGGCGGTTGCCGTCCGGCAGAACGTCAACAATCTCGGCGAAAAGCATATCATGGAAGGTGAACCTATGACCCTTGCGAGCCTTTTTACCGGGACCCGTGATAACCTCCCAGATGTCGTCGCCCTTGTTGTTAAGAAGAAGGAACTCGACCACAGAGCCTGTGTCTACCCTTGTGCCGTAAAGGCGTGCGGGAAGAACCTTTGTGTCGTTTAGAATAAGGCAGTCGCCGGGCTCGATATACTGCGCGATATTATGAAAAATATCGTGCTTGACGGCGCCCGTTTTTTTGTCGAGCACCATGAGTCTCGAACTGTCGCGCGGCTCGGCGGGATGCTGTGCAATGAGTTCCTGCGGCAGGTCGTAAAAAAAATCGCTTTTTTTCATTATTTTTCCTCAGCTTTCGTGTCCTGAGACTAAAAAAGTATTTGACTTGCAATATCCGTTGGTGGTATTATTTTAATGTTATATCCTGACGGAGCTTCTTTTCAAGGTCACACACTATTATATTGCAAAATCTCTGTCAATACAACAATTTTTTCACTCAAAAACGTTTTTCGGAGGAACTTTATCATGAAGCATTTCAAAGTAGGTATCATAGGCGCAACAGGTATGGTCGGTCAGAGGTTCGCCACCCTGCTTGAGGATCACCCCTGGTTCGAGGTCTGCGCACTCGCCGCGAGCTCGCGCTCCGCGGGCAAGACATACGAAGAGGCTCTCGGAACCAAATGGTGCATGAAAAAGCCCATTCCCGAAAAGTTCAGGAACATGATAATCATGGACGCGGAGAAAGATGTTGAAAAAATCGCATCGATGGTCGATTTCGTCTTCTGCGCGGTCAACATGAACAAGGATGAGATAAAGGCGCTCGAGCTCAAATATGCAAAAGCCGAATGCCCCGTTGTTTCAAACAACAGCGCAAACCGCTTCACTCCCGATGTTCCGATGATAATCCCCGAGCTCAACCCCGATCACGCCGACATAATCAAGGCACAGAGAGAGAGACTCGGCACAAAGCGCGGATTCATCTCCGTCAAATCGAACTGCTCGCTTCAGAGCTACGTTCCGGCGCTGTTCCCGCTTTCGGAGTTCGGAGTCAAGGATGTTCTCGTCTGCACATATCAGGCGATCTCCGGCGCGGGCAAGACATTTGAGACATGGCCCGAGATGATAGATAACGTTATCCCCTACATCGGCGGCGAGGAAGAGAAGTCTGAGAGAGAGCCGCTCAAGATATGGGGCAAGATAGAGGGCGGCGAGATAGTTCCCGCGAAGAGCCCGAACTTCACCGCGCAGTGCCTGCGCGTTCCCGTATCGGACGGTCACATGGCGGCGGTATTCGTGAGATTCGAAAACAAGCCCACAAAAGAACAGATACTTAAAATCTGGAAGGATTTCAAGGGATATCCTCAGCAGGTCGGGCTGCCCAGCGCGCCAAAGCAGTTCCTCAACTACTTTGAAGAGGACAATATGCCTCAGACTCGCCTCAACAGAGAGCTTGAGGGCGGCATGGCGATTTCGGTCGGCCGTCTGCGCGAAGATACCCAGTATGATTACAAATTTGTCTGCCTTTCACACAATACGCTCAGAGGCGCCGCCGGCGGAGCCGTGCTCATGGCGGAGCTGCTTTGCGAAAAGGGATATATGGACAGATAACATAAAAGCCGCCCGGCTGTCTGTCCGGGCGGTTTCCGTTTTTTAGGAGGCCGGCTTTATGAAGAAAGCTGTTTTCACAGGAGCGGCGGTTGCACTCGTCACGCCGTTTCATAAAGACGGAAGTATAAACTACGGAAAGTTAGAAGAGCTTATAGATTATCAAATTGAAAACTCCACGGATGCCATAGTTGTATGTGCAACCACCGGCGAGAGCCCGACATTGAGTTACGAAGAGCACGAGCAAATCGTGCGCCGCTGTGTTGAATATGCCGCCGGGAGAGTTCCCGTCATTGCGGGAACGGGCAGCAACGACACAAAAAATGCTTTGAAGCTTTCAAACGACGCGGAAAAAGCCGGAGCCGACGGTCTGCTCATGGTCACGCCGTACTACAACAAGACATCGCAGGCGGGACTGATAGAGCATTTCAATTTCATTGCGGACAGGGTCAGCACACCGATAATCCTCTACAATGTGCCAAGCCGCACGGGGCTGAACATAAAACCCGAGACCTATTATGAACTTTCGAAGCATAAGAATATAGTGGCGGCAAAGGAAGCGAACGGCGACATTTCCGCACTCGCGCAGACCGTAAAGCTCTGCGGCGACGAACTGACGATATACAGCGGAAACGACGACCAGATAACGGCGTTCATGTCGCTCGGCGCAAAGGGAGTTATCTCAGTGCTCTCAAATATCGCGCCGAGGGCGGTACACGACATGGTCAAAATGTATCTTGATGGCAACACCGCCGCGAGCACCGAGCTTCAATTAAAATATCTCGACCTTTGCAGCAGCCTGTTTTCCGATGTGAATCCCATACCCGTAAAAGAAGCGATGAACATGATGGGCATGGAGGTCGGCTCATGCAGGCTGCCGCTGGCGCAGATACAGCCGCAGGCGAAGGAGAATCTCAGGAGAGGCCTCTCCGCTCTCGGAATGATATAAGCTCGAAAGGAACGGCACATGGGTGCCGTAAGGCGAAATAATGCTGAATATTATGCTCAGCGGATGCTGCGGAAGCATGGGCAGAGCCGTCACCGCTTTTGCCGACAACCGCGACGATATTAAAATAACAGCGGGAATAGACCGTGAGGGGCGCGAATGCAAATTTCCGACATTTGTCTCGCCTTTCAGCTTCAACGGAAAGGTCGATGCTATAATCGACTTTTCGTCCCCTGCCGCCCTGCCGGGTCTGCTCGAATATGCGGTCAGCGCAAAAACTCCGGCAGTCATTGCGACAACGGGTTTGAGCGAGGCGCACATCGCGCTTATCTATAAAGCGGCAAAAGAGATACCGATATTTTTCAGCGCGAACATGTCGCTCGGAATAAATCTGCTCTGCGAGCTCGCGAAAACCGCGGCGAGGGTGCTGGGCGGCACATATGACATAGAGATAGTTGAGACTCACCACGCACAAAAAACAGACGCGCCGAGCGGAACGGCACTGATGCTCGCGGACGCGATATCATCGGAGCTTGAGCGCAAGCCGTACTACGAATATGACCGCCATCTGCGGCGCACAAAACGCCCGCACGACGAAATAGGCATACACTCGATACGCGGCGGAACGGCAGTCGGCGAGCACGAGATTATATTTGCAGGCTACAACGAAACGATAAAGCTCAGCCACTGCGCGCAGAGTAAAGAGTTATTCGCAGCGGGAGCCGTGAACGCCGCGAAATTCATACAAAACAGAGAACCGGGGCTCTACGGCATGAGCGACATGATAGACAGAAAGGATGCGAAGAAGTGAAGATAATCGAATCGATAAGAGTGAGCGAAGACGCGACTCTTTTTTCGCTCAGTGACTCCCCCGCCGACATAAGCTTCATTGCGGGCATCTTCGAAAAAATTGCCGAAGCGGGAATAGACGTTGACATGATTTCGCAATTTCTGCCGAACAGTTCTCATGCAGGGCTTTCGTTCACGGTCAGCGACGACGATTTCGGCGGCGTGCTCGAGATAGCGACTCAGCTCAGAGCCGAAAACAAAAAGATAAAAATAAGCGTCAGCTCCGGTAACTGCAAGATATCCGTAAGCGGAGCTGAAATGGAAGGTCTTCCGGGCGTTGCGGCGCGGGTATTCAAAGCCGCCGCGGATGCGGGGTGCGACATAAGAATGATAAACACCTCGGAGACCGAGATATCTCTGCTCGTTGTCAAAACCGATGTTGACGCGACGGTCGCGGCGATAAAAAAAGAGTTTGAATAAAAATAACAAGCACAGAAAAAAGCTGCATCTTGCGATGCAGCTTTTTAAAATTCAAATCACACGCTCAGGAGTCCTGCGTCGAGCACGAACTGAGAGCCGGTCACATAGCGCGCCTTGTCGCTTGCGATATAGAGAACCATATTCGCGACATCCTCGGGCTCGATCCACGGCACGGGCAGAAGGTTGCCTGCGGAACGCTCGGCAATTTCAAGCGGAGTCGAATGCTCGAGAGCCGCAAGACCGTCGTTCATGGGAGTGTTAACTCCCGTCGGGTGGATGCTGACAACGCGGATATTATAGGGTGCAAGCTCGATAGCCCACGCTTTTGTCAGACCCGTGAGTCCCCATTTCGAAGCGGTATAGTGCGAAAGCCTGTTGCCGCCGCGCAGACCCATGACGGACGAGTTATTGATGATAACGCCGCTCTTTGCCTCCATCATGTGGGGAACGACTCTGCGGGTAACTATAAACGGACCTTTGAGGTTGATATCTATCATAGCATCCCACTCTTCGTCGGTCATCTTGTCGACCGTAGCATAGGCGCAGATACCTGCGTTATTGAAAAGTATATCTATCTTGCCGAACTCGGCGATAGCTCTGTCAACGGCATCGGTGACGGCTTTGTCGTCTCTGACATCGCCGGCAGCGATAAGGCATCTCCTACCGAGAGCTTCCACTTCCTCTTTCAGACTCTTGAGCTCGTCGCTCGTGCCGAACGAGTATGCGGGATATTCAATCTTCTTCGCCACATCAAATGCGACGATATCGGCACCCTCTTTGGCGAGAGCGAGAGCGGTGGCTCTGCCCTGACCGTGTGCGGCGCCGGTTATAAACGCAACTTTGTTTTCAAAATCAGGCATTACGGGTATCTCCATCTTTGCGATATTTGTAGAGCACTTCGTCGAGCGGAACTTTTGCAACGGTATTGAACAGATTTGTTGCGTACATTATACCCGCAAAAGCGATAAGAAGAACTATCTCCTCGGTTGAAAAACGCTCGGAAAGCTTATTGTATATCTCGTCGGGTATGTTGTGCGGATCTTTGCAGATAGCGCCGCCGAAATCGACGAGCAGCTTTTCGGTATCCGACAGATGCGGATTGTCCGGATCGTCGCCGGAATCAATAAGTATTTTTCTGAAAAAGATTGAACATATCAGACACTCATTGCCCTCGGATATAGCGTGAGAGAACAGCGATATTGCGCGGTCGCCGATGACCGGCACGAGCTGATCATAGAGCGTGTACCACTCCATATACGCTTTGAATGCAGGGACATTGTGAAGCAGAGTACGCTTCATATTGGTGATGCGTCCGTGCTTTGCTATCTGATCTTCGTACTCCCTCTTGACCTCTTCCGATGAACTTTCGTACTCTGTCATAGGTAAAAAGCTCATGAAATTTTCCTCCTTTAAACCATTAAAGCATTTATTCAAGCAAAAACCGGCACAATGATGTGCCGTCTTTTTGTTATGCTGTTTTTTCCGTCTGCACAGATACAGACTTTTTCTTTGAGCGTCGGAGATTTTTCTCCGCCTTTCCCGTGAGCCTTATCTCCTCGGGGTCGTCCTTTATCTTATCCATAATGACAAACAGCAGCGTCATCATCAGAAGATACGGAACGGGGCTGAACAAGCCCGGATTGACAAGGGACATCAGCTGCATGCCGATATATGCGATAAAAATAAACTTGTTTGTCAGAATATTGCGGCGCGCAAAATAGACAATACGTGCAACGAATATATATCCGTAAGCCGCGATGCCGACTATGCCAAAGCTGCCGATAACCTGGAACGGCGAAGAGTGATACCAGCACAGAGCACCCTTGGCGGAATGATGGACATCCCTGTTGCCGAAATATCCGAGCCCCCTGCCGAAGACAGGATTGGAAAGGAAATCCTCAACAGCGCGACGCATGAGCCTGACTCTTATCTCGTTATCGTCTATCTGGAGAAGTCTCAGGAGCATATCGCGGAAGAAATAGATAAGATCCCAGAAGAACACGAAGAACATCACAATACCAACAGAGATTATAATGATATTATGTACCCTGTGGCGTTTGTCGAGGCAGAGAAGTGCTATCATGCACATCATGACTTCCGCAGTGCCGACTATTGCACCGCCGCGCGAGCCGGTTATCATCATACAGCCGTAGAACAACATACCGACCCAGAACCAGCCGTGATTGCCCTTTATCGAACGCAGGAAAGCAAACGGCAGGGCGAAAATAAGAAAAGTTGAGGCATTGTTGCGCCACTGGAAAGCGAGAAGTCCGTGGGTCGAGAGCACCTTATCGAGATGCTCGCCGTAATATTCGAGGATCATGAAGCAGCAGAACAGCCCCATGATTATCATTATTTTTGATATCTTATCCGGCAGAGAATAGTTTTCCCTCATGCGAATGTGCGAGTTCATGAGATTATAGAACAGCAACATACCGAAGCCGAGACCGAGGGTAAAAAATATCGGCATCAGACTAAAATATTCTTTCGCGGTTATCTTACCGAGACCGCCGAGGGTAACTGCGACGGAGACTGCAAGCATCGGCCAGAACAGCTCGCCGTGAGGCAGTTTGCGCTGATAATAATTGAAATGGAAGATTATAGCCGCTGCCGCAGGGACGATGAGCCAGACCATTTTGATGAACTCATCGTAAGAATTGTTGCACTTTATAAGGCAAAGGCAGAGCAAAAGAAACGGTTCAAGCGCAACTATAACATCCTCGCAGAAAACAAGTATGGCGCAGATGATCGCCGCAAAGATAAGAAGCCCTATAGCCTCAACACGCAAGACGGTGATAAAACAGGCTATAAGGAAGCAAACCCACATGAACCAATCAGTGGAAAGGTAATGTTCAATATTTTTTCTGACGCTTTCAAATTTCGCGTTTTTTGTCAAGTTCATGCTCCTCATTGACTCTCCGATCGTCTGAAATATTTTCACAATACATCAAACGAACCGGCTGTCAAAAATACTGCCGAAAGCCGCAGATACAGTTCCCATATTTAGCAGTTTATTTTATCACAAATTCATCGAAAAATCAAGAAATAACAATTAATCGAACTTTATTATTTCTTCCGCAAGGACACTTACAGCGTCAAATAAGTCGCGGCGGCAGGAAATCTGCAATTCGTCCGTGCTGTGAGTTCCGTCGGACGACACAAAGAGCTTTTCTATTCCGAGCGCAGCAGGGTCGGCATCGTTTGACGCGCACCCGCAGAAGGCGTAAACTTTTGCTCCCGCTTTAATAGCTCTTCTGCACACTCCGCTCATCACTTTTCCGTTGGCACTTTGGGAGTCGAATCTCCCCTCGCCCGTTATAACTACATCGGCGTCTGCGGCAAGTTTATCAAAGCCGGATTCGTCCAGAACTATATCTATGCCGCTTCTGAGCTCGGCATTCAGGAAAGCTGCCGCGCCTGCGCCGAGACCGCCCGCTGCACCCGCGCCGGGAAGATTTTCAGAATCGAAGTTGAGATCTCTTTTGAGGACATCAGCCATATGGTAGAGCCCTCGGTCGAGCAGTTCGACCTGTTCCATATCCGCTCCCTTTTGCGGCGCAAAGACATAAGCCGCACCGTCAACGCCAAAAAGCGGATTAGTGACATCGCATGCGGCGACTACGGGAACACAAAACGGCTTTTCCGGCGGAATAATATGTTCGACATCTATCAGCGTTCCACCGACAGGAACAAACGAATTGTTATTTTTATCGAGAAAACGAAAACCGAGCTCCGACGCCATACCCGCGCCGCAGTCGTTGGTTGCGCTGCCGCCGAGACCCAAAACAATACGCTTCGCGCCGCGATTTACGGCATCGCGTATAAGCATGCCGACGCCCGCAGTAGTTGTAACGGTCGGGTCGGCTCTGTCGCCCGCGAGCGGAAGTCCGGCACACGAGGCAGTTTCAATAACAGCCGCGCCGCTTTTGAGCATATAATACTCGGCGCGCAAAGATAAGCCGAACGGGTCTTTGGCATCGGCAGATATCCACTCGCCATCGTTAGAATTTGCAAAACTTGAACAAAGCCCCTCGCCGCCATCGGCAGCGGGGAGCTTTATAACATTGCAGTCCGGTATTCTGTTTCTGAGCGCCGACTCTATAATATCACAGACCTCCGAAGAAGTCAGCGTGCCTTTGAAAGAATCGGGAGACAGCAGAATATTCATATCATCAGTCTTTTGTAAGCATTCTTATGTATCTCTTGAAGAAAGACACACCTTCGTCGAGAACCGCAACGGGGCAGCGCTCATCGGTAGCATGGGTGCAGAGAAGGAGCTTCGTGCGCACATGGAACGGAGCAAAACGATAAATATTATCGCATATAGGCTCATAGAAGCAGGCATCGGTACCGCCCATAACAAGATAGGGCGCAACGATAACCTCAGGATCGGCTCTGACGCAGATCTCCTCGATAACCCTAAAGGATCTCGAATCTGTGGGCGAAAATTTGGACGCCTCTTTGCTCTTGAGGCACTTTATCTCAACATTCTTATTCTTTATGACCTTGCGCAGATGCTTCTCGACATCTTCTGTGGTCGTGCCGGGCATCATTCTGAAGTTTGCCGTAACAGATGCTTCCTGCGGGAGAACGTTGGCGGCAGGGCTGCCCTCGGCCATGGTGACGCCGGTAGTGGTTCTTATGAGCGAAGCCGTCGGCGGAATCTGCTCCATGATAAACTTCGCAAGGGGCTTAAGCAGCCAGAGGTTGCAGGCGACGACTCTGACGGGATATGTGGTTCTTCTGCCGAGATTGGAGAAGAGTTTGAGAACAAACGGCTCAAGCTTCGACTTGAACTGATGGTTTTCAACGTCTTTGACGACATCCGCTATTTTGCCTATGGCGCTGTGCTTCGGAGGCTGAGAAGAATGTCCGCCCTTAGCTCTGACGCTCATGGAGAAATCGGCATAGCCCTTTTCCGCGATGCCTACGCCCGCAAGATTGCCCTTGAGAACATGCTTGACGTTGACGGGCAGTATGGCTCCGCCCTCATCTATGACGCTGTCAAGATGGATTCCGCGGGACTTGAGTGTGTTCATAATGGCCTTTGCGCCGGCGCTTTCCGATGCAACGACTTCCTCGTTATGACCGAAGCAGAGATAGACGTCTCTCTCGGGCTCATAGCCCTCTTCAAGAAGCGCCTCGACGGCTTCCATGACGCAGATAAGGTGGTTCTTCATATCAAGAGCACCTCTGCCCCAGATGAACTCGCCGTCGTTATAGCCGCTGAACGGCTCATGAGTCCAGTCACCCTCGGTGCCGGGCTCAATCGGGACGACATCCTGATGCGAAAGCAGAGCTATAGGCTCAAGATCGGGATTCTTGCCCTTCCAGCGATAGAGCAGGCTCGCCTCAGCGACATTCTCGCGCTCAAGGGTCTTATGTATCAGAGGATACGAATCCTCAAGATATTTGTGGAATTTTTCAAACTGCGACCAATCGATTTTCTCGTTCTCGGGATAAGAAATGGTCGGAATCTGAATAGCTCCGCTCAGATGCTTTGCCACACGCTCGACATCAACATGCTCATCCTCGAGGGGCTTTGTATCCCTCTTTTTGGGGAGGAAGAACACGGCTCTGATAAGAGTTATGACGATAAAAATACCGAGAGCTATCAGAATGCCGTAAAGTATTTTGAGTCCCATTGTTTTTCTCCTTTCACGCCACACGGCGAAATAAATTAATATACACTTTGACGCGGTAAAGCCCGAAGTCAAATATCTACATAATAATATCAGAAAATCGCTGTTCAGACAATAGCCGAAATGCAAAAATTTGCCCCAAAAAACATAGAAATTTTATATGATTACATGTCAAAAAGGCTTATCTGCGTGGTTTTCGGAATATCCTCAAGCGCACCCGCCGCTTCGAGAGCCTCGATAACAGTCTTGGAAACACTCGCGCGTCTGCGCAAATCTTCGACGGATAAGTACTTGCCCTCGCCGTCATCGCGCGCCGCAGCAAGCTGCTCCGCGGCAACGCCGCCGCATCCGCCGAGAGCGGAGAACGGAAGCCTTATCTTGCCGTCCTCGATATGATAGACCTTGGCATCGGAATTATAGACATCGACCGGAAGGAATTTCACTCCGCGTGCCATCATCTCATTGACGACCTGGAGAGAAGTGAACATATTCTCCTCCTTGGCGGTGGCTTCCTTCATGTTCATCTTTGTCTTGAGATATTTCATCTTGTTCTTGACGGCTTCCTGACCTGCCATGATGGACACGGTATCAAGGTCTTCGCCGCGGACTGTCATATATGTCGCGTAGTACTCGACAGGATAGTAGAGCTTATACCAAGCAAGACGCATGGCGGCAATAACATATGCTGCGGCGTGAGCCTTCGGGAACATATATTTTATTTTAAGACAGCTGTCGATATACCACTCGGGAACATTATTTGCGCGCATCGCAGCCTTGTGTTCATCGGTAAGGAGCTTTTTCGCTTTACCCTTACGGGTTATCTCCATTATCTTGAACGCCATGCTCGGCTCGACGCCCTTATGTATGAGATAGGTCATGATGCTGTCTCGTGTTCCGATAACATCGGAAATGGTGCAGGTGCCGTTATCGATAAGGTCTTTTGCGTTGCCGAGCCAGACATCGGTGCCGTGGGAAAGTCCGGATATCTGGAGCATATCGGAAAAGTTCTTAGGTTTTGAGTCAAGAAGCATCTGACGCACGAACGGCGTTCCGAGCTCGGGAAGAGATAATGTACCTGTATTGCAGTCGATATCCTCTTCCGTTACGCCCATGGGCTCGGGAGAAAGGAGCATCTCATAGAGCTTCGGGTCGCAGACATCGGCATCCATAACGGAAGTTCCGGTCAGATTTTCAAGATGCTTATAGAACGTCGGCACATCGTGACCGAGAATATCAAGCTTGAGTATCGTATCATGGAGCGCATGGAAGTCGAAATGCGTTGTTCGCGTGCCCTTGTCAGGATCGTCCGCGGGGTGCTGAATAGGCGTGAAGTCCTCAGCCTCTTTATAGTCCGGCACAACGACCATTCCGCCGGGATGCTGACCGGTTGTGCGCTTTATTCCGACGCAGCCCTGGACGAGTCTGTCTTCCTCCGCACGCTGAACGGTCATGCCTTTTTCATCGAGCCATTTTTTGACGAAGCCATAGGCGGTCTTATCGGCGAGAGTACCGATTGTACCTGCCTTGAAAACGTTCTTGGCGCCGAAAAGGGTCTCGGTATACTTATGCGCCTGCGACTGGAAATCACCCGAGAAGTTGAGGTCGATATCGGGCTGTTTATCGCCGTGGAAACCGAGGAATGTTTCAAACGGAATATCGTGACCGTCGCGGACGAGCGGTTCGCCGCAGATCTCGCAGTTCTTCGGCGGCAGGTCGAAGCCCGAGCCTATCGAGCCGTCCATGAAGAATGTACTCTTCTTGCAGTGCTTGCACAGGTAGTGCGGCATAAGCGGGTTGACCTCGGATATCTCCGCCGCGAAGGCGACAAACGACGAGCCGACCGATCCTCGCGAGCCGACATAATAGCCGTGATCCATGGAGAACTTGACGAGTCGCTGAGCGATGATATAAAGCACGGCGTAGCCATGTTCGATAATTGAGCTGAGCTCCTTTTCAAGGCGTTTTTCGACATATTCCGGCAGAGGATCACCGTAGATATCTTTCACATGCTTATAGCATATCTCGCGCAGTTCTTCATCGGAACCCGGGATCCGAGGAGGATATGTACCGTCCGGTATGGGCTGGATAACCTCGCACATATCGGCTATCTTATTGGTGTTTTCAATGACAACCTCGCGTGCGGTCTCCTCGCCGAGATAGGCGAACTCATCGAGCATCTCCTGCGTTGTTCTGAAATAGAGCGGAGCCTGCTGCGCGGCGTCGGTAAAGCCCTGACCGGTCATAATAATCTCTCTGAAAACGCTGTCGCTCTTGTCCATAAAATGAACGTCACAGGTGGCAACAGTGAGCTTGCCGAGCTTGTCGGCAGTAGCGATTATCTTTTTGTTTATATCTTCAAGTCCCTGAACGTCCTTGACTCTGCCCTCTCTGATAAGGAAGGCATTGTTGCCGTTGGGCTGTATCTCAAGGTAATCGTAGAACGAGGCAATTTCAAGCACTTCATCGTCGGATTTTCCGTCGAGTATGGCTCGGTAAACTTCACCCTGTTCGCACGCACTGCCGACAATTATACCCTCGCGGAACTCTTCTATAACCGAGCGCGGGACGCCGGGCTTGCGGCTGAAATATTCGAGGTTAGATTTTGTGATTATTTTATAGAGATTTTTAAGTCCGACATAGTTCTTTGCAAGGAAGATTATGTGGTTATATTTCTTTTTCTTCTCGGCAGGATCGACTACGCGGTCGTCAAAATAATAGCCCTCCATGCCGTAGAGTATCTTTATCTTGCCCTTTGCCGCGGCGCAGGCCTCGGGGAACGCCTGAACAACGCCATGGTCGGTTATGGCTATTGCCTTGTGTCCCCACGCTATAGCACGCTCAACGAGCTTTGTGGCACTCGAAACGGCGTCCATGGCAGACATTGTGGTATGCAAATGAAGCTCGACGCGTTTCTCGGGCGCATCGTCCTTCTTTTCGATAATATCAATTGTCGTTATGGCTCGCGCGTTTATGCAGTCGCACTTCATATAGGAATCGTAGTTGACAACGCCCCTGACCATAACAGCGACACCGTCTTTGATATTTTTGAGCAGGCTTTCGCAGTTCTCTGCGAGCTCGAATATCTTGACGGAATATGAATTTGTCTTATCGGTAATGCAGAAATTGATTATCTTTCTCTTGCCGTCGCGTGTGTCGCGCGACTCGAAAGAAAAGACGGCGCCCCAGACAACGACCGAGCCCGAGTCGGAAGCTATCTCGCTCAGGGGCATGGGCTTCGTTTTTATTATAGGTCCGTAGATTGGGACGGAATATTTCGTCGAAAACGGGTATTCGTCATATGTTCTCGTGAGATTGCTGAGGTCTTTTTCCTGAGAGACTTTGTCGGCGAATGCGTTGCGTATGCCGCTGTCAAGTTCTTCCTGATACTGCATGACTTCGCCGTCATCAACGGGTGCGCCACTGTCGGTGAATTCAACGCCGACATCTTCGCCGAAGCGTTCGAATATCATCTGAGCGAAGCGCTTGGATGCGCCGAGATTGTTTATGACATCCGCGCCGCTCTTGAGCTGGACGGACACCATATCGCCGAACACAAAGCATTTTGCATCGTTTAAAAATCCGTTCGCGGCGGGAAACTCCTTGCGCAGGGAAACGAGTAATTTGGCAAGCCCAAGTTCGCTCATCGGCTCTTTCGGAGCATCTTCGCGTTTTTCTTCTTTGACCGAGCAGTTTATCACTGCGGCATTGAGAGTGAACGCTTTTATGAGCGAAGTTTCGACGGCTCTCAAAATAAGCTTGCCCGGCGCAGCAGCCGCCGAGCAAAGCAGTTCAAGCTCCCTGCGTTCGACATTCAGCCTGATATCGTCAAGCTGAATGTTTTCAAGCTCAGAGAGCAATTCGGAATCATCAATATATTCTTTTACAAAATCAACTAACTTCTTGCCGGACATCATTGTCTCCATTAAAGTTTATCTATCTCTTCCATAAGGCTATCAAGCACCTCTGACTCAGGTACTTTTTTGATTATCTGACCCTTTTTGAATATCAGCGCGCAGCCGTCGCCTCCGGCGATACCGATATCGGCTTCTCTCGCTTCACCGGGTCCGTTGACGGCACAGCCCATGACCGCGACCTTTATCGGCTTGTTGCACGACGCGAGCCGCTCTTCGACTGCGTTTGCGAGGGATATCAAATCTATCTTTGTCCTGCCGCAAGTCGGACACGAAACTATCTGGACGCAGTCTTTTTTTGCGCCCGTCGCGCGCAGGATATCATAGCCCGCCGCAACTTCTTTGACCGGATCGTCGGTCATCGAGACACGGATAGTGTCGCCGATTCCGTGCAGGAGCAGAGACCCGATACCGACGCTCGACTTGACAAGGCTCATTTTCCATGTGCCCGCCTCGGTTATACCGACATGGAGCGGATAATCGCAAATCTGCGAGATAAGCTCATATGCTTCGACAGTCATCGGGACATCGGAGGACTTGAGCGAAATAACAATATTATTAAAATCGCACTCCTCGAGCAGGCGCACATGACCCATTGCGCTGTCCACAAGAGCCTGTGCGGTGGGGGCGCCGTATTTGGCGAGAATATCCTTCTCGATAGAGCCGCTGTTGACGCCAACCCTTATCGGGATACCGTTATTGGCGCAGGCATCGGCAACAGCCTTGACTCTGTCTTTCGAGCCGATATTGCCGGGATTGATGCGTATTTTATCAACGCCCGCAGAGATGCTTTCGAGCGCGAGTCTGTAATCAAAATGTATATCCGCGACTATCGGCACTTTTACTGCCTCTTTGAGAGCCGGGATGAGCTTCACCGCATCCATATCGGGTATTGCGGCGCGGATTATCTGGCATCCGGCTTTTTCGAGAGCCTTTGCCTGCCTCACGCTGCCCTCAATATCATGCGCGGGGATATTGAGCATCGACTGAACGGCTATCGGAGAGTTGCCGCCGATAGTCAAATTGCCTATTCTGACTTCTTTGCTTTTTCTGCGTTCAAATGCCATAATTCTAACCTCTTATCAAACTGACAATATCTTTGAATGAAATCACAGCCATAAATGCGAGCAGAAGTATCATGCCGACCGCATGAACCCACTTTTCGAATTTCTGCGGGATGGGTCTGCGGATGATAAGCTCGATAAACATAAAGAACAGTCTGCCGCCGTCAAGCGCCGGGATGGGCAGGAGATTGAACAGACCGACATTAATAGCTATCAGCGCCATAATTGTCAAAAGCGGAGTCCAATCCATCGAGGACGACGAGGCCGACGCCGCATCCGCAACATAGTTTATAATGCCTATCGGCCCCGAGACCTCGCTTAGTCCGTATCGTCCGGTTATCAGGTCAAAAAGGCTTATCCAGGCCATGCGGCCTATTGATATACTCTCAAGAAAAGCGTTCTTTGTGACGCTCAAAAATGTCGGTTTAACGCCGACGATAATGAAATCATAGTGGATGCTTATAAGATCCTCCTGACCCTCTATCGGGCTGGTCTGGAACCTGACATCCTTGAGTTCAACATTTTTGCCGTCCCTTTTGACGACGAAGTCCATGACGCCATCATCGTCGCGCATCATGAGAAATGTTATATCATACTGGGAATAGACGCGTTTGCCGTTTATTTTGACTATCTTATCCCCTGCCTCGAGTCCGCTCGCGGCGCTCGTCGCGTTGTCATAGAAGGAGCGTATCTGAGTGGTGCCGATAAGATCGGACTGACAGAGCATAATTGCAACGATTATAACGCCCATGATAAGATTGACCGTCGCTCCGGCGACAACGACTATCATTCGCTGCCACAGGGGCTTGTTGTTGAAGGCGTGCTGATCCTCGCTGTCCTCGTCCTCGCCCTCCATGCTGACATATCCGCCTATCGGCAGGATTCTCACGGCATAGTTTGTATCGCCCTTCTTCTTTTTGAAGATGGCGGGACCCATGCCGATAGAGAACTCGTTGACCTTGACCTTGAAAAGCTTTGCAAAAAGGAAATGGCCGAGCTCATGGAACATTATTACGATGCCGAAGAAAAGTATGGCCACAAGAAACGGCCAGACCTTGCTCCAAACTGTCGAAAACGACAGCGCGGTGTTTAAAAACATATAAAATATCCTTTCGACCCGTGAAAATATCAGCAGCCGAACATCTCATGCACTTTTTCTCTTGCGCGGGAATCGGCGAGGAGAATGTTTTCAAGGCTGTCGCACGGTAAAAATTCGGTTGAATCGAGCACTCCCGCCACTGCATCGGCGATATCAAGGAACTTTATCTTTCCGTCCCTGAACAGCTTATTCGCCGCTTCATTAGCGCCGTTTGCCGATGCGGGATAGATGCCGCCCTTTGTTATCGCCTGCCTGCAAAGATTGATGCAGGAGAATGTATCATAATCGGGCTGCTCGAAAGTGAGCGTTTTCCAATCCTCGAGACGGAGCTGCTTTGCAGGGCTCTCGTAACGCTCGGGGTAAGTCAGCGCATACTGTATCGGAACGCGCATATCCGGCACGCCGAGCTGAGCTATAACTGAGTTGTCGACATATTCGACGAGCGAATGAACCACGCTCTGGCGGTGAACAAGAATGTCTATTTTATCGGCAGGCATATCAAAGAGCCACGCCGCTTCGATAAGCTCCAGTCCCTTGTTCATCATTGTAGCAGAATCGATGGTAATTTTTGCGCCCATGCTCCAGTTCGGATGTTTGAGCGCCTGCTCAACGGTTACATCTTTCAGGTCATCGCGTGTTCTGCCGAAGAACGGACCGCCGGAAGCGGTCAGAATAAGGCGCTTGACGCTCTGCTTTCCGGGGCTTCCCTGAAGCGACTGGAATATTGCGGAATGTTCGCTGTCGACCGGGAGAATCGCCACGCCCTTTTCTTTGGCGCGTGTCGTTACAAGCTCGCCGCCGGCGACAAGGGTCTCCTTATTGGCGAGGGCGATATCATTGCCCGCCTCGATAGCGGCAAGGGTCGGCTTGAGACCGGCTATGCCGACAATGCTGTTGAGCACCTTATCGGCATCAAGCTGAGCTGCGGCACATATGCCTTCTTCGCCGCCGAGCACTTTTGTATCGGTATCGGCGACTTTTATTCTGAGCTCCGCCGCTCTGCTTTCATCGGCAACAGCCGCTATTTCGGGCTTAAACTCCCTTATCTGCTTTTCGAGCAGGTCGATATTTGAATTTGAGGTCAGCGCTTTGACCGTAAAATTCCGAAGTCTTGCGACATCGAGTGCCTGGGTGCCTATAGAACCGGTAGAGCCGAGAATGACCATGCTTTTCATAGGATCACGCTCCCACGCTGAGAATCAGCGAAACAATGGCGTAGAGCATCGGCATAACGAAGCTGTAGCTGTCGAATCTGTCCATGATGCCGCCATGACCGGGGAAGATGGTTCCGAAATCCTTTTCGCCGAAGTTCCTCTTGATAACGGACGCCGAAAGGTCGCCGCCGATGCTGATAGCGGAGAGGAACATCGAGGTTGCGGGAATCATCCACCACTTTATTGTGTCGTTCTTGAAGAAGAAATAATCAAAAATGAAGAAGAAAGCGAGGTTAAAGAGCATAGTTATAACTATTCCGCCGATTGCACCCTCAACACTCTTTTTCGGGCTGATATTCGGAGCGAGCTTATGCTTGCCAAACTTTCTGCCGACAAAATACGCAAATGCGTCATTGAGCCACGCGGACAGAAGCGCCATGAAGATAATGAAGAATATGTGCGACTGCTGGAACAAATCGGGGCGGCTCAGGCAGAGATTTCTGAGCAGGGTTATGGTCGACATAACATACGGCACGATAACTCCGCAGAACATCGACATAACGACATCTTCAAACTTCGTTTTCTTATAGCTGCCGAGCATGATGAACATCATAGCTATGACATAGACTATTGCAAGGACATATGTCGGAAACGGCAGCTTTGAAAAAAGCTTATATTCATAGGCAAAGGGCATAAATGCGGCGAGAACTATGTTGATTATCATGAGAAGCTTGTTCTCGATCTTTGCAACATGCTGTATCTCGTAGGACGCGAGCAGCGATACGGCTGCTATAACTATGCCCAGAACAGGGGTGAACATAAAGGCAAGGACTGCAAGTCCGAAAAGAGCGGCTAAAAGTCCGGTAATAACGCGCTGTTTCATCTTTCTTTCATCTCACAATCAAAGTATTTTTCAGACCCCTCCGAAGCGTCTGCTGCGGTGTGCGTATTCCTCAAGAGCGGCGTCAAAGTCCTGCTCTGTATAATCGGGCCAGAGGATATCGGAATAGATAAACTCCGAATATGCCGCCTGCCAGATGAGGAAGTTGGAAAGTCTGAATTCTCCGCTTGGGCGGATTATAAGATCGGGGTCGGGCTGACCCGCCGTATAGAGATTGTCGGATATATCCTGCTCGGTAAGACTGTCGGGCGTGCGCTCCCCTCTTGCGCACTGCTCGGCAAGACGCTTGCAGGCGGACAGTATCTCATTTCTGCCGCCGTAGTTTATCGCGATGTTTACGGTCGTTCTGACCTTGTCTGCGGAACCGCGCTCAAGCTCATCAACAAGCTCGAGAATATCGTCCGCAAGACCCTCGCGTTCTCCTATATATCTTATTCTGAGACCTTTCTGTGCATTCTCCTGCTCGCGCTCCTCAGCCTCGCGCAGGTACTCGCGGAAAAGATCCATTATGCCGCTGACTTCCTCGGGCGGTCTGCGCCAGTTTTCCGTGGAAAAAGCGTAGAACGTCACATAGCGTATGCCTCTGTCTGCGGCGTATTCGCATATTCTCTTGAACACCTTCGCGCCCTGCTTGTGACCCTCGCCGCGCGGAAGCCCGCGCTGCTTCGCCCAGCGGCCGTTGCCGTCCATGATTATGGCGACATGCTTTGGAAGATGTTCGTTTTCAGGTGACTTTGTCATAGCAAAAATCCCTTTCTATTTTAGGCAAAAAGGCATGACCGCCCGAAGCGCCCAGCCTTTTTGCTTCAAGGATCCGAAACAAATCAGATCGCCATTATTTCCTTTTCTTTCTCTGCGGCTACCGAATCGGTTTCTTTAACGAACTTATCGGTTATATCCTGCATTTCTTTCTCGCCGTACTTGAGATCGTCCTCGGTTATCTCGCCGTTCTTCTGCATCTTCTTGAGCTTATCCATGCAGTCTCTGCGGATAGAGCGGATGGCGACCTTGCAGTCTTCGGCAAGCTTCTTGACATCCTTGACTATCTCGCGGCGCTTATCCTCGGTCAGAGGCGGGAAGGTCAGTCTGATAACCTTGCCGTCATTCTGCGGGTTGATGCCGAGATCGGAGGTCTGGATAGCCTTCTCGATGGGGTGAAGGGTCGAAACGTCCCAGGGCTGGATGCAGAGGATTCTCGCCTCGACCACGGAGATAGCCGCAAGCTGATTTATCGGAGTGGCGGTGCCGTAATAATCAACGGTTATCTTATCGAGAACCGCAGCGGTAGCTCTGTTTGCTCTTATTGCAGCATACTCGCCCTTGAGGGAGCTGATGCTCTTACCCATTTTATCGCGTGCTGTTTGAAATACTGTTTCCATAATTTCAATCCTTTCTTGAAGAGAAGATCATATTTTCATCGGTCTTTCACCGATCATTTTACAACTGTTCCGACATTCTCGCCTTTTATCGCCTTAACGATATTCTGAGGATCGTCGAGATTGAAGACGAGGATCGGGATAGAATTGTCTCTGCAGAGAGATGCCGCAGTGCCGTCCATGACCTTGAGGTCGTGGCTGAGAATCTCGTCGAACGAGAGGGTATCGTACTTCTTCGCATCCTCGAACTTGTGGGGATCCTTATCATAGACACCGTCAACATTCGTTGCCTTGAACATGATATCAGCATCTATCTCGAGCGCGCGCAGAGCGGCGGCAGTATCGGTGGTGAAGAACGGGTTGCCGGTGCCGCAGCCGAAGATAACGACTCTGCCCTTTTCAAGGTGGCGAACCGCCTTGTTGCGGATATAAGGCTCGGCTATCTGCTGCATGGCGATAGCGGTCTGGACTCTGACGGGCACCTTGAGATGCTCAAGGGCATCGGCGAGAGCGAGGGAGTTCATGACGGTGGCGAGCATACCCATATGGTCGGCTCTGGTTCTGTCCATATCGCCGCTCGAACGTCCGCGCCAGAAGTTGCCGCCGCCGACGACAAGGCCGACCTGAACGCCCATATCGACACATTCCTTGACTGCGGAGCAGATATTGAGAACGGTATCGTAGTCAATACCCATACCCTTTCCGCCGGCGAGCACCTCGCCGCTTATTTTCAGAAGTATACGTTTATACGTAAGCTCCATGTTACTGCCTCCATTCAAAAAAACATAATTTTCCGCTACTATTTTACTTTATTTTGCGCAAGCTGTAAAGACAAAAAGACAAATTCACAGCAATTTAACAAAAAAAGAACACGGGAGACAAGATTCGCTTTTGTCTCCCGTGTTTAAGTCTGCGTTACTGCCTGTCGAGCGCCGCCTGAGCCTCGGATGTGAGCTTCGAAGTCTGGCGCTGAGCCATGACAAGATTATAATAAATGCCGCGCTTTTTGAGAAGCTCCGTATGCGTGCCGACCTCGGCAATTCTGCCGTTTTCGAGCACAACGAGCCTGTCCGCATGGCGCAGGGTCGAAAGCCTGTGGGCAATGGCTATTGTTGTTCTGTTCTGAACCAATCTGCCGAGTGCCTCCTGAATATGGCTCTCTGTCTCGGGGTCGAGCGCGCTTGTTGCCTCATCGAGAATGAGTATCTTCGGATCACGCAGTATCGCTCGGGCTATTGCCACGCGCTGTCGCTCGCCGCCCGAAAGATTATAGCCGTTTTCGCCGACGACCGTATTATACCCGTCTTTGAGCTCCATTATGAAGCCGTGGGCATTTGCCGCCTTTGCGGCGGAGAACACCTCTTCCGGGGATGCGTCCGGCTTTGCATAAGCGATATTGTCATAGACGGTGCCGGAGAAAAGATATGTCTCCTGGAACACGACGCCCATATTCTCGCGCAGATAATACTGGTCATAATCGCGGATATCCCTGCCGTCTATTCTGAGCGTTCCGCTGTCGACATCATAGAGGCGCATGACAAGGTTTATCATAGTGGACTTGCCCGCTCCCGAATGACCGACGAGACCTATCATCTCGCCCGGTTTTATCTTCAGATTTATATCCTTGAGCACCGGCTCGTAGCTTTTATAGCCGAAGCCGACGGAGTCGAACTCGACTTCACCATTTATCGGATATTTGCCGGCGTTTCTTGAATCGCCGACCTGCGGCTTTTCATCGAGAACCTCATAAATTTTTATAAGGCTCGTTGTGACCTCCGCTATCCAGCGGGGCATATTGGCAAGCCAGTCGAGCGGCTTATAGATATACGAGAGCAAAAGCACAAAGCTCCACAGCTCGCCTGCGGTAATCGTGCCGTTTATAACCATTCTGCCACCGAAATAGAGCACGAGAAAGTTGCCGGAGTTCATAAAGAAGCCTATTACGGGGAAGATAATCGCCCACATTCGCTCGTTGCTCACGGAGATATCGGCAAGAGCCTTGCTCGCGGAAGAAAACTTTGCAACCTCGCGCTTTTCGCTGCCGAATGTTTTGACGACACGGATGCCCTTGATTATATCGTGAAGAATTGAGTTCGCGCGGCTGTCATACCGCCACTGCTTATCGTAGCGCAAATGGATATAGCGCTTGAAGCCGTTGAGTGCGATAATGCACAACGGCGCAGGCAGGACTGCAAGAAGAGTCAGCAGCGGGCTCATGCGCAGCATGAATATGCCGACGACAATAAAAAGTATAATCTGTTCGAGCGCATAACGACCTTTATCGACAAAGAAGTTCTGCACCGTGTTTGTGTCGCGCGTGACGCGTTTTATAAGATCGCCCGCAGTTTTTCGCGACATGGACGAGACGGACATACGCTGGACTTTGTCATAGACAACGGAGCGCAGATATTTCGAGAATCCGAGTCCGACGCTGTTCGCGGTGCGCCCCGAGAATATCTGGAAGATGTTTTCGAGCAGATAAGTCAGCGCCATGGCGACGCCGATAATAATAACATTCTGCTTTGCGGAGAGCCCGCCCGACGAAACCGCCAACGAGAAACTGTCGACAAGCTTGCCCTGGAGCACGGGCTGCGCCGCAGACATAAGATTTGCAAAAGTGACGAGCACGCTCGACACGATAAGAGTCGGCATAAACTGCCGAAGCATTTTAAATGTTCTGCGCCATATGTAGCTCTTATCAACGCAGAACATACAGACATCGGTACCCTTTGGATAGCGTCTGCCGCAGACCGGGCATCGATCGGCATTGTCGGCGCTGAGCTGCGGTTCTTCGCCTGTTTTTATATAGTGATTGACCGCCTTGCAGAATTCGCCTATATCCTCCGCGGCACTCATGGAGAAGCGGCAGACGGTGATATTCTCGGCGCTGTCGTAATCAGAGCCGAGCTCATCCGCAAACGGCGATATCTCTAGGCTTCCACATCCGACATCGGTATACTGCACAAGCTCGCCGACATTTTCAAGCGAATGCGAAAACACCTCTCTGCCGTCTTCGAGCGCATAGACTGCGCCGTTCTCATACCGCAGGACACCGCGGCACGGCTTCGAATTCAAGTCAAGGTCATATTTTACCTCGGTCATATTTTAAACCATACGGCGCACAGCCGCTCCTTTCTTTAAAATTCATGCAAAAAATCAATACAGAAACGGCTCGATTTTCCTGCGCGTTCTCGGTTTAAGGGCGTTGATATCCGGAATTATAAAACGGTTGCCGTCGGCATCGGTGAGCATGACCGCACCGGAATCGAGCATCTTGATATTGCGGCTGATATCCTTGACGCCGAAGGTCTTTTTGAAGCCGTCTATCGACACATCGAAATAGAACGAGCCCATCTTCTCGTCTATCGAATATATCTCGGATATCTGCGGGCAATAGTAGCGCGCGGCGAGATCCTTTTCGATTATCTCTCTGCTCTCCGGCGGGAAATCGGCGGCGTTTCTTATTATGCCTATCTCATTCTTGTCCATATCGCTGACGCTGATATATTCAAACGGTCTGTGCAGAGGCAGAGTGCGCAGAAGGCGCACGCGGCGATAGTCTTTGTCCTCGGTTCTGAGGGCGGTAAATCCGTTCGGATTTATATAGAATCTGCACTTTTCGGGGTCGAGGAAGTTTATTGACATAGTATTGAGTTCTCCCATTTTAACCCTCCTCAATCGATTATTCCGACAGCCTTGAGGGCTTCGGCCTGTATTTTATAGAGCTTATAGAACTCGCCGCGCTTTTTGAGAAGCTCGGCATAGCTGCCGTATTCGACCACTTCGCCCTCGCTTATTACAGCGAGCATATCGGCATCGCGGAGAGTCGAGAGACGGTGGGCTATGGCGACAGTTGTTCTGCCCTGCATGAGCTTTGTGAGCGAATACTGGATATTGCGCTCTGTTTCGGTATCCATTGCCGCGGTAGCTTCATCGAGAATAAGAATACGCGGATTCTGGATTATCGTTCTGGCTATCGATATTCTCTGGCGCTCGCCGCCGGAAAGGTCGTGGCCGCCCGCTCCGACGCGCGTCTCATAGGAATCGGGCAGCTTCATAATAAAATCATGCGCACTTGCCGCCTTTGCCGCGGCGATTATCTCATCCATTGTGGCATCCGGCTTCGCGTATCGAATATTATCGGCTATTGTACCGATAAAGAGATAGATATCCTGTGAGACCAGGCCGACATTCTTTCTGATAGTATCGAGCGGCAAGTCGCGCACATCGACTCCGTCGATTTTGACGCACCCGGCTTTCGGGTCATAGAGCCGCGCTATGAGATTGGCTATTGTTGTTTTGCCCGCTCCGGTTTTGCCGACTATTCCGAGCATCTGACCTGCGTTCACTTTGAGGTCGAGATTTTTTATAACAGACTGTGCGGGTTCATACTCGAACTCGAGTTTTGATATTTCTATATCTCCGCGCACCTCGCCTATTTCTATCGGGTGCTCTTTTTCGACTATCTCGGGCTTTGCGTCAACTATCTCAAACACGCGCTGAGCCGAGTCAACGCAGCGCGCCCACCAGTTGGACACCCACGAAAGGAAATCCAAAGGTCCGACGAGCATTGTAAGATAGACGGTAAAATTGAGAAGCGTACCGACGGTCATCTCGCCGTTTGCAACCATGAGTCCGCCGAAAGTCAGCATAACCACGGCGAGCATGGAAAGCAAAATAGTGAGCACCGGAAAGAGAGTCGCTTCGGAATTGTTGAGTTTTAAATCCGCTTTGTAGAGATCGCTGCTGACCGTATCGAAGCGGTCGAGTTCCTCATCTTCTTTTGAGAAAGCCTTTATTATACGCTGACCGTTGATATTGTCGCTGACCATGGAAGTAAGTCTCGCGTTGCGCGCCCAGCTTCTGTGGTGCAAAGTTCTGAAAAATCTGCCGCCGAAGACGAGCAGAATAAGAAATATCGGAGCCGCAGCGCAGCAGAGAAGCGCAAGCTTCCACGACATGACGAACATTATTATCAGAACGCCGACAACTGTTATAACATTCGTTATGACATACGGCAGACCGTCGACAAAGAACCAATAGATGTTATTCGAGTCCCTCGTCACGCGCTCCATGAGCGAACCCGTCTGTTTGGACGAATAGAAGCCGACGGACAGTCGCTGCATGGCGGCGAAAATCTTTACTTTTATATCATATATGACTCGCGGCATTATACTGCCCATAAGGAACTGGAACGACACGGTCATAATTAATCCCAGAAGCTTCATGCCGACGACTGCGCCGATAAGATATCCGAGTGTGACGAGCAGCTGCTGCGCGGGCGTTGAACCGACTTTGCTCAGCACATCGTCAAAGAGCGTCTTCGTGCTTATCTGCGGCATTGCCATATTCATGGCGGTGCTTATAAGTATTGCGGTGACGATAAGCGCCATCTGGAGCTTGTAGCCGCCAAAAAAAGAGAACAGGCGTTTGACGGTTGAGCCGTTTTTATCGCATTTCGGGCAGGAACTTCGCCCGGGCGGATACGGTCTTTTGCACTTCGGGCAGACTCCGCCGTTTGGCTTTTCACTGCTCTGCGGCATCGGCTCGCCTGTCTTGAGGCTGTTGAACGCCTTGCAGAAGTCATCATAGCCGCCGAGGAAATTGAGGCTGAATTTTATCAGACCGATATCGTCGCCGTCCTTTTCGGCTATAAGACGACCTGTCGAAACATACTGTTCGCATTTGAGCGAATCGAAATCCGAGAGCGGATAAGAGCGTATCTCTCTGAGCTCATATTCGGACTTGATTTTCTTGTTTCCGCGCTTTTTGGTGACTTTCTCATCGCCGAGGATGAAATATATGCCCTTGTCGTCAAGGGCTGTCCACGCAGTGAGATAACAGCCGTCGAAGTCCATATCGCTTTCAACAACTCTTATAAAGCCATCGGTCTCAAGACCGTTTTTTCTGACCGCCGCATCAATATCGTCGGGCAGTCTGTTTGGAGCCTTTCGCATCGGCGGTTCGGGTCTGCCGAGCATACGGCGCAATATTCTTTTTATTTTTTTCTTGAAGTTATCCATGGTCACTCCGAAAAAATAATCAAAAAAGCGGACAGCCGGCGGCCGTCCGCGAATCACCTTATGAAAGAATACACGGGGCGCAGCAAATATGATAATTTATTTTACGCTCTGTCATAAGACGCGCTCCCCTTTCTTTAAATATAGCTTTTAAATGATAGCATGATAAAAAGCGGATGTCAACCGAAATATCAGTCGATATAATCGAGTATCATAGGCTGCTCCGCAGGCTTCTTATCGCCGATTGAAACAGCGAAAAGATAGCGCGACTCGGCACCGTCGAGGCGGCTTTCGTCGTCCGCAAAAAGCGTTGCGAGCAATTCGCCGCGCTTCACAAAATCGCCCGTCTTTGCGGCTATTATAATACCTGCCGCGTGGTTAATATTATCCTCTTTTTTCTCTCTGCCCGCTCCGAGCAGAACAGCGGTCAAGCCTATCTTCTCGGAATCCATGTGGGTTATATATCCGTCCGCCGGTGCATACACCTCGCGGCTGAAAGAAGCTTTTCTGAATTTTGAAGTATCTTCGATATACGAGACATCGCCGCCCTGCAATTTAACCATCATTTCAAAACGCTTGAGCGCTTCACCGCTTTCGACGGCTTCATCAACGAGCCTACCGCACTCATCTTTGTCGCCTATTCCGGCGAGCATCAGCATCCTGCACGAAAGCTCGCGGCAGACAGTCCAGAGATTGCCCGAGGTGTTGCCATTGAGTATATCAACGGACTCAATGACCTCAAGCGAGTTGCCGACCGCACTTCCAAGCGGTGAATCCATATTTGTTATCAGAGCGGCAGTCCTGACGCCAGCTCCCCTGCCGATATCTACCATCGTGCGCGCAAGCAGGCGGGAATCGTCGAGCGTTTTCATAAAAGACCCGCTCCCGGTTTTGACATCGAGTAGGATACAATCCGAGCCGTCGGCGAACTTCTTGCTCATGATGCTCGAGGCTATGAGCGGTATGCTGTCAACGGTTGCGGTGACATCGCGCAGGGCATAAAGCTTTTTGTCGGCGGGGCACATATTTCCGCTCTGTCCCGTGACGCTCAGACCGCAGGTTTCAACGGTCTCACGCATCTCCTGCGTGGATATCGAAGTACGGAATCCCGGTATAGACTCAAGTTTATCAACCGTTCCGCCAGTGTGACCGAGTCCTCTGCCGGACATTTTCGCAACTTTCACGCCGCACGCCGCGACTATCGGAGCGACTATAAGCGTGGTTTTATCGCCCACGCCGCCTGTCGAATGTTTATCGACCTTGACGCCGCTTATCCCGCTCAAATCGGCCTTATCGCCCGAATCGCGCATTGCAAGAGTCAGCGCGACCGTCTCGGCATTTGTCATCCCGCGAAAAAACACCGTCATGGCAAACGCCGAAAGCTGATAATCCGGCACTTCGCCCGAGACGCAGCCGTTGATTATATAAGATATCTCTTCGGCGGTCAGCTCGCCGCCGTCACGCTTTTTGCGGATAAGTTCGGGCATATACATAAAAACACCTCAGTTCGTGAAGATAAGTACATGGTTGAGCGAGAATATAGACGACAACTCCTGATCATCGCCGAGGACTATGTTCTTGGCATCGTCGGCTGTGACGAGCGACGATATCATTGTCGGATCGGCTTTGACGCGCTCGATTATAGCGTCGTAATCCGACTGGGTGAACAGAGAGAACAGCGAACGCTGAAGATCGAGCCGCACGCCGTCGTCGACTATGCCGTAAGTTACCGAGCATCCGCCTTTGAAACTACCGTCTTTTACTTCGGCGAGAGCCCTATAGACACTCGTTGAAACCGACTTTTCCGCGCTGGTCAGGACGGAATCGGAGGCATAGGACTTATCCGTATCGGCACCGATAACCCAGCTTCCAACATTGCGTTCCGCAACGCTCGCGACGGTTGCAAATGTCTTTGTACCGCAGGCGAATATGACCTGCGTACCTGTTGAGAACCACGACTTTGCACGTGCTTCGACATCATCCTCATTCTCGTCGGTCTTGAGGAAATTCACTTTTATCTCGACCGACATAACCTCGAGCATCAAATCTTCGGCGGCGCGCTCGGCACCCTGAATGAAGCCGAAGCAGTAATTGACATAATCATCAGATGGGCTGCTGCCCTGAAATCCGAGGCGCTGAAACCCGTTCGACACCGAGGCATAACCCGCAAGATATCCCGCATCGAGAGTTGAATAGCCGACGGCAAGTACATTTGAGGGCAGATTTTTCTCCTCGCAGTCGATGATGATAAACTTTACATCGTCCCAGCGCTCAGCCGCCTTTTTAACAGCATCGCAGAATTCGTCGCCGTGGCAGACTATTGCTCTCGCGCCGTGGTTTATTGCTTTCTTAATCGCTTTGAAGAAATATTTTGTGCCGCGCTGAGACGGTCTGTAATATTTGCAGTTAACGCCGTAATCGGCGGCGTAGCTCTTGACGCCGTCCCACACGGCGGAATTATATGATCTGTCATAGATATCGCCGACATCGGTGATGAACACCGTGTCGTACTTTTCGCGCTTTGAGCAGGCGCAGAGGCTCAAAAGCATCGCCGCCGCACAAAGGACAGATATTATACGCCGAAAGTTTTTCAAGGCTGTTTCTCCTGTTTCAGATTTGCCGGACCGAACGAGCCCGGCAGAAGCTCTTTGAGCCTGAACGAATGAAGTCCATGCTCTGTGTTGCAGATTATTTCAAAATTTTCACAGTCGCAGAACTCCGCCATCACCTGGCGGCAGACTCCGCAAGGCGTACATACATCGATGCCGTCTTTTCCGCCCGCGACGGCAATTGCGCAAAAATCACGATTACCGTCCGATACGGCTTTGAAAAAGGCGGTGCGCTCGGCGCAGACGGTCGGAGTATATGCGGCATTTTCGATGTTGCACCCGGTATATATCAATCCGTCGGAGCAGAGAAGCGCCGCACCGACGCTGTAGCCGGAATAGGGCGAATATGATTTGAGACGGGCTTCGGCGGCTTTTTTGAAGAGTTCGCTGCACTCGTTATCGGTCATATATCCGACACCTCCCGCAGAAAGCTCTCGCCGCTTTGAAGCGCGGGCAAACCGAAACAATCGAGCACAGACGCCGAGATATCGGCAAAAGTCGGGCGCGTTCCGATATTCACCCCGGCCTTTATCTCATCGCCGCAGACAATTATCGGGATATATTCGCGCGAATGGTCGGTGCTCGGGGTTGACGGATCGCAACCATGATCGGCGGTTATTATGAGCACATCGTCAGAGCGCATATTTTCGAGAAATCTGCCGAGATATCCGTCAAACTCGGTCAGGACTTTTGCGTAGCCGTTGACATCGTTTCTGTGTCCGTAGAGCATATCGAAGTCGACGAGATTGACAAAGCAGAGGCCGTCGAAATCCTCTTTTTGAAGCTCGAGTGTTTTCTCCATGCCATCGGCGTTATTTTTGTTGATACCCCTGTGATCCGTAACGCCGCGGGAAGCGAAAATATCATTTATCTTGCCGACGGATATGACATCGAAGCCCGAAGCTTTCAGACGGTCGAGCATTGTCTCCCCTGTCGGTTCAAGAGAAAAATCGTGCCTGCCGGAGGTTCTGTAAAAGTTCGGATATTCGCCTTTGAACGGACGGGCTATAACTCTGCCGACGGCAAGTTCGCCTTTGAGCATACCGCGGGCTGTGCGGCAGATATCATAGAGCTCTTCGAGAGGAACTATATCCTCGTGGGCGGCTATCTGAAAGACGCTGTCCGCGGAGGTATAGACGATGAGATCTCCGGTCTCCATATGCTGTCTGCCGTAGTCAAGAATGACCTGCGTGCCCGAATAGGGCTTGTTGCAGAGCACGCCGCGCCCGGTAAGGCGCGAAAACTCGTCGACAGCATACTGCGGGAAGCCGTCCGGGAAAGTCGGCATAGGCTTTTCGGACACGACTCCGGCTATCTCCCAATGACCTGTAGTTGTATCCTTTCCGGCAGAACGCTCGGCAGCTCTGCCGAATGCACCGCGTGGGGACTCAACTGCGCCTTTTGGCGAGACTCCGTCGATATTGAAAAGGCCGAGAGAGCGCATATTCGGCACATCAAGATATTCTGAACGGCTGACCGCGCCGAAAGTGTCGCTGCCGCAGTCGCCGTATTTCGCGGCATCGGGCAGTTCGCCGACGCCGAAAGAATCGAGAACTATAAGAAAAACTCGCTTTGTTTTCAAGAATATCACTCCGTTTAAAGAGTATTGAGGGCTATTTCTATCATTTCATTGAAGCTCTGCTCACGCTCTGCGGGCGAGCACTCGCCGCTCGTCGGATCCATGGGCAGGTCGGATATAGTGCAGATGCACAGTGCGTTCTTGCCGGAGCGCGCGGCGTTCATATAGAGCGCGGCGGCCTCCATTTCAACTGCCAGAACACCCATTTTGCGCCATAGCTCAAAGCTCGGGATATCCTCATAAAAAGTATCGGACGAAATAATATTGCCGACCACGGGCTCTTTGCCCAGCTTTCTCGCGGCGGACACCGCTTTTTCGAGCAGAGAGAACGACGCTATCGGCGCAAACGCGCCAGGCAGACCGAACTGGTGGGCAAAATTCGAATTGGTGCACGCGCCCGCTCCTATAACAACATCGCGCAGTTTAAGTCCGGGAGCTATTCCACCGGCGGAACCGACGCGGATTATATTATCGACATCGTAGAAATTGAAAAGCTCATAGGAGTAAATGCCCATCGACGGCATACCCATACCGGAAGCCATAACCGAGACGGGCTTGCCGTGATATGTTCCGGTATAGCCCTGAATGCCTCTGACATTGTTTACGAGGCGGGCGTCGTCGAGAAAAGTTTCGGCGATATACTTTGCTCTTAAAGGATCGCCGGGCATGATGACTGTTTTGGCGAAGTCGCCTTTGTTCGCGGTGTTATGTGCAGTTGACATATCGATTCTCCTTTCAATATTCGGACGCGTCAAGACCTTTGGCGAGCTTGACTATTCTGCTCGTGCCGAGCCTGTCACAGCCGAGGGCTATGAACTTCTCCGCATCCTCAAGACTGCTGATGCCGCCTGCGGCTTTCATTTTCACATTACTTCCTATATGCTCCGAAAAGAGCTTTATATCATCGAATGTTGCGCCGCCGAGGGAAAATCCGGTCGAGGTCTTTATATAATCCGCGCCCGAGCGGGTAACTATCTCGCACATCGTTATTTTTTCGTTTTCGGTCAGCAGGCAGGTTTCGATAATAACTTTCAATATCTTGCCCTCGCACGCGGCGCAAACCGCTTTTATCTCATTCTCGACATAGACGGTGTTGCCGGATTTGAGTTCGCCGACATTTATAACCATATCTATCTCGTCCGCGCCGTTTGCAACGGCATCTTTTGTCTCGAAGACCTTGGCAGCGGTGGTGTTATAGCCGTTCGGGAAGCCGATGACGGTGCATATCTTCACCCTGTCCCCGACATATTCTTTAGCTCTTTTGACAAACGCGGGCGGAATGCACGCGCTCGCCGTGCCGAATTTTTCGGCATCGATAAGTATCTGTTCGATATCGCTCCACCCGGCAGTGACTCCGAGCAGGGTGTGATCGACCTTTTTGAGAATTTCTCTGATGTCCATTTTCTGTTCCTCCGTTGTGTTTTCTGCGGTAAAAAACAAAGCCTGCGCTTTGTCAAAAATCCGTACAAATCATATGATGTACAGAGGGATGCCTCATAAAAAGCAAGATAAAGGAGTAATGTTCCGATATGAATTACAACAACCGAAGCGCCGGAAGCTGCTCCTGCTCCGTGCGCGAGGCGATGACTCCGTTCCCCGAGGACTACAGCGTCGCCATGGCATATGTTCCGATACAGACTGATATAAGCGTATACGACGAGATGAAAGCCCTTGAAGTCGGCACGCTCTTCCCCGTCCTTAACAAGCCGTTCAATCCTGCGAGGTGTTCAAGATGACAAAGCGCGAAACGATGCTCAGGCGGCTGAGCGCCGCGCAGTTCACGCAGTGGGAACTGCATCTCTATCTTGACACCCACCCGTCCGATCTCCAGGCTCTCGCGCTGTTTCGCAAATGCGACGCGCGGTACAGGGCGCTCAGAAGCGAGTATGAGGCTCAGTTCGGCGCGCTCACGGCACTCGACGCGACCGGCGCGGAGTGGCTCAAAGACCCGTGGCCGTGGGATACAGAGGAGTGTGGCTGCTGATGTTTGTATATGAAAAGAAGCTTCAGTATCCGGTAAAGATAGCAAATCCGAACCCGAAATACGCGAAGATAATACTCGACCAATACGGCGGACCCGACGGGGAGCTCGGCGCATCGCTCCGCTATCTCAGCCAGCGGTTCACAATGCCGTATGCGCAGCTCAAGGGACTGCTCACCGATATCGGCACGGAGGAGCTCGGACATCTTGAAATGATAGGCGCGATAGTCTATCAGCTGACAAGAAATCTCACGCCCGAGGAGATAAAGAAAGGCGGATTCGACGCATATTTCGTCACCCACACCGCCGGAGTATATCCCGCAGGGGCAAACGGAATGCCCTACAGCGCGGGTTCGATGCAGTGCAAGGGCGACACGATAGCCGACCTGATGGAGGACATGGCGGCCGAGCAGAAAGCAAGAGTCACATATGACAATATTCTGCGCCTTGTTGACGACCCTGATGTCCGCGACCCGATAAAATTCCTGCGCGAGCGCGAGGTAGTTCACTTCCAGCGATTCGGCGAGGGGCTGCGCACGGTCACCGACCGGCTCAACTCGAAGAACTACTATTCTTTCAACCCATCGTTTGACAAATGCTGAAAATATAAACTCAAGGGAGCCTCAACGTTCGACGCGCCGAGGCTCCCAAAAAACTGCTTATTTTACGAAGCTGACGGCGACATTTTCAAAAGTCTCCCCGCCCGCAAGGAAAGCGGAAAAATCGTTCTTCACCTCAAGCGTTCCGCCGCTCTTCATGGAATTGACGAGCTTGACATACTCGCTCTCGGTGAACTTCTCGAACTTAGAGGTTGCAAAAGGCAGACCGACGGCATTGTCGTCAACGCCGAGGTTTGAAGAGAGTCCGCCGACGAGCACCCACTTGCCCGCATAGAACGAGGTGAGTATCTTCTGCACGCCCGAGCTGAGTCCTTTCATCGCCGAGGTTATAACAGTATCGGATACGGACGACTGATCGACATCGACGCCAATAGACTTGCCGTTATTCGCCAATGCCGCCTCAAAGACGGAATCGCACATTTCGCCGCCGCAGGAGAAGATGCACTCCGTGCCGGACTTGTACCATTCGTTGACCATATTCTGAAGTTCGGTCGAAGCCGAGAAATTATCGCCGTAGCGGTAGCTGTACTTCATCTCAACGACAACGCCGGTAACTTTTGCCGCGTCGTTCGCACCCTGGACGAAACCGTAGCCGAATCTGTTGACTGACGGGTTATTGCCCGCTCCGCCGCCGACAAAGCCGAGCTTTGTATTGCCCTCGGTAACTGCGGCGTATCCCGCAAGATAGCCGCACTGCTCCTCTTTAAATGCGACTGCCGCGACATTCGAGAGAGCCTGTCCGTCGCCGTTGGTGAGGACATAGCCGTCAACAAAGATAAACTTTGTATCGGGATTTTCCGCTGCGGCTCGTTTGAGAGCGTTCTCCTGCTCATAGCCGGTGGCGACGATTATATTCGCGCCGCCTTTTATTGCCTCGATAAACGCATTGTATCTGTCGTCATCCGAAGCTTTGTTGCCGTTTCTGGGCTGATAATATTTATACGACTTGCCGTTTTTATAGGCAAAGAGCTTGACTCCGTCCCAGGTTCCCTGGTTGAAGGATTTATCTTTGAGCCTGCCGACATTCGTGACCATTGCTATTTCATATTTTCCGTCTTTCGAGGTCATGGTATCGGCAATTTCATCTGCCGAAATTATTTGGCTGTCTCCCGCCTCGGTCGAGAGACGCTTTTTGCTGCATGCGGTAAGGGCGGCGCAGCCGAATATCATAAGCACCGCGAGAAGCACCGCAAGGGTCCTCTTCATGGTAAAACCTCCTATATATCTCCTATATATGACTCACGCGTCCGTTTCGATTGTTTATTATATCATTTAAGCGCCTTTAAATCAACAAAGTTTTGTGAAAAATTTATATGATATATATAGTTATAACCACAGGAGAAAAATATATTACATTTTACAAATCGGGATTTTAAAGGCGTGAAAGATTGATTTTAGGGCTCGCAGATGATATAATCAGGAAAAATATCAAGCGAGGTTTTCATCAGATGCACCCTATAGCCGCTTTTTGCAGACGCAATTTGAACGCACTCGGGCTCGAGCTCTACAGCATCGCATATCCCCTGCTCCCGAAGGACAGGCGCGACTGGCTGTTTGAGAAAAATGTTAATATAGTTCCCGCCGAGACTGGCGTGAAGATAATAGACAAAGACGAAGAGAGCGTCACAATAGGCAAATTCAACAAGGACGGCACATATTCGGACAGGCCGTTCCGCATACTCACGACAACCGACATTCATCTCGGCGACACGCCCTCTCTGCGCCGCAAGGCGATGCAGATGCTCGCAAATCATATTGCGCAGGCAAAGCCCGATCTTGTGATATTCACTGGAGATATAATCCTCTCGAAGTTCCAGCAGCTTGATGCGGTTCAGTTCGCGCGCTTCATGGAAAAGACGGGAGTGTACTGGGCGATTGTATTCGGCAATCACGAGGTTCGCGAGGAGAAGGGCTTCTACAAATGGCTCATGCTCGACTCCATGCGCCGATATCCGCACTGCCTCGCGCTCCACGGCGACGACAGTCTCTACGGCTATGGCAACTACAGAATAGACATCAAAAACGGCGAAAACTCTCTGCTCCAGAGCCTGTATCTCTTCGACTCCGGGCGCGACATACGCGAGAGATATTACAAAGACTACGGAGTGCCCGAGGGCATGAAGGGCTACGACTTCTTGAAGCCGGAGCAGATAGAATGGTACAAAAACTGCGTGCGCAGGACGGAAGAGAAATACGGAAAAGTAAAATCAATGATGTATTTTCACATTCCCCTGCCGGAGTTCGAGCATGTTATGAAGCTCGATGAAAACGGGCAGTATGTTCCGACGGGCGAAGCGAAGATTTTCTACGGCGGGATGTATGAATCCGTCGGCTGTTCGCCGTTCAACAGCGGAATGTTTGACGTCATATGCGAGCTCGGCAGCACTCAGGCAGTATACTGCGGACACGACCATGTCAACGACTTCTGCGCGAACTACAACGGAGTCTGCTTCATATACAGCCAATGCGGCGGATACGAGACATACACCATGGGCACGAACTTTGGCTGGCCGGAGGAAAAATGGATGCAGGGCGTGACGATAACCGAGATTCTGCCCGACGGCAGCATAACGGTCGGCAGGCGCTTCAACCGCGATTATCTCAAGCGCCCCGAGCAGTTCAACGCCGAAAAACAGGCATACGAAGAAAGCAAGAGGAAATAATATGGCATCAAGCAAAGATTATCTCGAATATGTGCTCGAACAGCTGAGCGAAGCCGGCGATGTGACGAGCCGGGCGATGATGAGCGAATATATACTCTATTTTCGCGGAAAAGTAATCGGCGGGATATACGACAACCGATTTCTCGTAAAGCCCGTTCAGGCGGCGCGAAATATGATGCCGGACGCACCGGAGGAATTGCCGTATGACGGCGCGAAGCCGATGCTGATGGTTGAAAACATCGAGGACAGAGAGTTTTTGAAAGAACTCTTTGAGGCGATGTATGACGAGCTGCCCGCACCGAAGCCGAAAAAGAAGAAATAAAGAAACGCTCCCGACCCGCAAAAGCGGATCGGGAGTTAGTTTTATTTTGAATATGTCGCGATGAGTTTTCCGTCTTCGTCAAAGAAGCTTGCGGAAGTAACATCTTTTACCGTCCGGTTATCGTAATCAGATAAACCATAAAAACCAATGAGCCACACTTTGTTATTGTTATTCGTCAATGGCTTTTTCCGCACAAAAGTTTTCTCGCCGTCTGTCAAAATAAGGTTATATTCGCACCCGGCTATTTTCGCATCGGCGATCGAGCCGAAGAAAAGCAGCGCAGCTTCTGTACCTCTATTCTTGTCTCCGCCCCCCGGGAAGAACTTTAATGATCCAACCTTTTCGCCTCCATCAGTCGCTCCGCCCTGAGAACTGCTCAGCAAGAATTTATATCTATCTAAATATGTACGTTCAAACACAAACAGTTCCTGTGATTTTCCCGGCTCAACATCCGATGCGATATAATAGACATATTTCTTTCCATCCATATCGTCACCTATAGCAAAGAATTCACTCGCTCCGCTTCCGGTATTCTTTCGGCAATAATCAACACAGCCCGCCGCGGAAAGAGTCGAAGAAAAGAAACAGATTGCGGCTATCCCGGTTGCAAGCACGACGGCAGAGAGCACCGAGAGACATATTTTTGCTGATTTTTTCAATATTCTCACTTCTTTCGTATGTTATTCAAAGCTGTCTTTATGCATATATAGTATCATTTATTTTAGCCGTACGCAATTGTAATTTGCAATATTAATCATTTTTGTTGGTTCTGACAAAAAAAGATTTGCCGATTATGTAATTTGCACAAAGAAAAATCCCTGTCCGAACGAACGGACAGGGACAATATTTGCTATTCTTTTCAGGCTTTTGATTCGACAGCGATATACTTGTCGATAAAGCTCTTGACCTTTGCCTCGTATGCGGCGGAGTCGGTCGGGTAGCTCTCGGCATGACCGGCACCCTCGACGAGGAGCAGGTCTTTGTCGGTGCTGCAAGCGTCATAGAGCTCATGAACCATATAAGTGGGAACGAAATCGTCCTTTGTGCCGTGGATAAAGAGCATCGGCACCTGCGCATGGCTGACGCTCTCGACCGCGTCGACCTTTTTGAAATCGTATTTTGCGATATGTTTGTTGAAGAAATTCGCGCCGTCGAGCAGCGGAGATGTCGGAACATGGGCGTTTTTGAGCTGATAATCGAACTCCGCCCACGGGCTGGTATAGCCGCAGTCGGCAACGGTGAATTTGACATTCTTCGGCAGGTCGGGGTTGCCGCTCATCATCATAACGGTAGCGCAGCCCATTGAAACGCCGTGCAGGATTATCTGGATATCGCTTCCGAAAGTGTCGGTTATGAATTTGAGCCACTGCATGGCATCGCGCGACTCATGCGAGCCGAAGCCGATATATTTGCCCTCGCTCTCGCCGTGCGCCTGATGGTCGACGATAAAGACATTGAAGCCAAGGTCATGATAGAACTTCGCCATGAGTCTGAACTCGCGCTTACCCCAGCAGCGATAGCCGTGGCTGCCGAATACATAGACATCGGAGGGCTTGTCGGCTTTGAGAAGATAGCCCTTGAGCTTGTTTCCGTCAACGTTGGTTATGGAGTAATTCTCGAAGGTCTGATTATTCAGCCACTCCTCACGCGGGTCGAGAAGGAACTTTTCGGGGTTTGTCTCCATCATTTTCTTTTTGGCGTTGGCGTCTATCTTTCCGGGTATCTTCGAGTTGCGTGCTATTACTTCATAGAAGACAAGATAGCTCACCACACCAAAGAGTATGCCGCAGAGCAGAAGAACCGCCGCGACGATTATTACGGTTATTTCAACAGCATTCATAATTATCACCTTTCTTGAATTTGCGTGCAACGGCACGGCTTTAGTCCAACAATATTATAACGATATGTATGAAATAAGTAAAGAAAAACTTTTATGCCAAATAAGCATTGAACGAGCCGCTTTTTTGTGATAAACTTTGCTTGTGTTAAAGACAAAAGGAGGAAAAACATGAGCAGATACGAAAGCGCAAGAGAGATATATGCGTCTCTCGGCGTGGACACAGAAAAAGCTATAGAAACGCTTCGCAGCACAGCTGTTTCGGTTCACTGCTGGCAGGGCGACGATGTTACGGGCTTCGACTCGAAGCAGGCTCTCTCCGGCGGAATACAGACCACCGGCAACTATCCCGGCAAGGCACGCACACCCGAAGAGCTGATGCAGGACTTCGACTTTGCGGCGAGCCTCATGCCCGGCAAAAAGAAGCTTAATCTTCACGCAAGCTATGCCATATTTGAAAACGGCGAGTTCGCCGACCGCGACAAGATCGAGCCGCGCCATTTTGAAAAATGGGTCAAGTTCGCAAAGGAACGCGGCATGGGAATCGATTTCAATCCCACATTCTTCTCGCATCCGATGGTGAAGGATAATCTCACCCTCTCGTCGCCCGACGAAGAGGTTCGCCGTTTCTGGATAGAGCACGGCAAGAGATGTATTGAGATATCCGAATATTTTGCGAACGAGACTGGCGTACCCTGTCTGATGAACATCTGGATCCCCGACGGATATAAGAATATCCCCGCCGACAGACTCGGTCCGCGCAAGAGATTCAAGGATTCGCTCGATGAGATACTTTCGGTGCCTTATGACAAGTCGAAAGTTTTCGTCTGCCTTGAATCAAAGGTTTTCGGAATCGGGCTTGAGTCATACACCGTAGGCTCCGCCGAGTTCTGCATGAACTATGTTGCCTCAAAGGGCATCACTCCCCTCATGGACAACGGTCACTATCACCCGACAGAAGTCGTATCGGACAAGATATCCTCGATGCTCCTGTTCAACGACCGCATCGCGCTGCACATCACGCGCGGAGTCAGATGGGACAGCGATCATGTCGTTATTCTCGACGACGAGACGAAAGAAATTGCCAAAGAGATAGTCCGAAACGACGCGCTCAGCAGAGTGTTTATAGCGACCGACTATTTCGACGCTTCGATAAACAGGATATCCGCATGGGTCACGGGAATCAGGAGCGTTCACAAGGCGTTGCTTCTTGCCCTGCTCGAGCCTAATGAGAAGATGAAAAAGCTTCAGGACGCGAGCCGCTTCACGGAGCTCATGGTGCTGCAGGAGGACATGAAAACGGCACCGTTCGGCGACATCTGGGACGAATATCTCAGGCGCGAGAATATCCCATGCGACTATATATCGCCCATACTTGACTACGAAAAGAATACACTGGAGGCAAGAAAATGAAAGACATTCTGACTGCACCCTTTGTGCAGGAAATGATGCAGACCACGGCGAATATGTACCGTCTCGGCTGGGACGAGAGAAACGGCGGCAACATAAGCTATATGCTCGACGAAAAGGAAGTCGGCGAATATCTCGACCTCACAAAAGTTATCAGAACTATCCCGACCGGCTTTGACGCAAAGCCGCTCATCGGCAAGATATTCATCGTCACCGGAACGGGCAAATACTTCAAGAACGTTCAGTTCGACCCCGAAAACAATCTCGGCATCATAAGAATCGCCGAGGACGGCACGACCGCCGAGCTGCTCTGGGGCTACTCCGACGGCGGCAGATTCACAAGCGAGCTGCCCGCTCACCTGATGAGCCACATGGCAAGGCTCAGCGTTGACCCGGAGAACAGAATCGTCATGCACTGCCACCCGACGAACACGCTCGCGATGAACTATATACACGAACTTGACGAGAAGAAGATAACCCACACGCTTTGGGAGATGTGCACCGAGTGCATCGTCGTTTTCCCGGACGGAGTCGGCGTTCTGCCTTGGATGCTCTGCGGCACGAACAGCATCGGTGAAGCGACCGCGGAAAAGATGAAGGAGTTCCGCCTCGTTATTTGGGGAATGCACGGAATCTACGGCGCGGGCAAGACAATGGACGAGACCTTCGGTCTGATAGAGACAGTCGAAAAGGCGGCGCAGATATACATGCTCACCGCGCACATGCCGAGGATAAATACTATAAAAGACAGCGAGATGCAGGAGCTCGCCGAGTTTTTCGGAGTCAAATACAGAAAAGATTTCCTTAATCTGTAAAATACAAGTGCAAGCCGCATTCTACAGTGCGGCTTGCTTCTATAAACGGAGTGAACATCCTGCTGATTCTTTGCGAGTCCGCGCTCTGCATTATTGCAACAATATTGATAAGCAGGAAGATAAAGCGCAAAAGCTGAATAAAAAAACAAGCGACCGTCAGGATTTATCCCGGCGGTCGTTTTGTTATTTAATCATCAGGTCGGCTATTGTTATGCCGTCGAAGAAATCATTGATAAGTTTATCGAGCTTCGTCCACATCGCGCGGGTGCGGCACGAGCCGGCATTCTCGCAGGGGTCGCAGCCGCCCTCAACGCACGAGACGGGAGCGAGCGAGCCTTCGGTGAGCTTCAGAATCTCGCTGACCCTGTACTCCTCCGGCTTTCTTTTGAGTCGGTAGCCGCCGCCCTTTCCGTGCGCGCCTTCGACAAGCCCCGCTTTCGAGAGCGTTGTCATAATACTTTCGAGATATTTGAGCGAGAGCTCTTCGCGCTCTGCTATCTCCTTGAGCGGGATAAACGCGCCGTTCTTTTCATTTTCGGCAAGATCCGCCATGACGCGCAGGGCGTATCTGCCGCGGCTTGATACCATCATAGTTTTACACCATGCGGCAGCCGCAGCTCTCGCAGTCCTCGCACTCGGGGAACTTGCTGTGGTCATACTCGATGCCGTTCTTGTCGTAATAATCCTTGACGGCGGACTTTATAGCCTCTTCGGCGAGCACAGAGCAGTGCAGCTTGTGCGCCGGGAGTCCGTCAAGCTCATCGACGACCTGCTTGTTCGTGACGGCAAGAGCCTCGTCAATAGTCTTGCCCTTTATAAGCTCGGTAGCCATGGAGGACGAAGCTATTGCGCTCGCGCAGCCGAAAGTCTCGAACTTGACATCGTCGATTTTTCCGTCTTTTATCTTTAGATACATCTTCATTATATCGCCGCACTTCGCGTTGCCGACCTCGCCGACACCGTCCGCATCGGCGATCTCGCCGACGTTGCGCGGATTCATGAAATGATCCATAACCTTATCGCTGTATAATGCCATTTTGAATTACTCCTCTCAGAAAGTGAATTTTCTCTCGCCGCTCAGAAGCTCTTTCCACACGGGCGAAAGATCTCTGAGATATTTGACGACCTTGGTGGTCTCTTCGATTATATAATCAACCTCTTCCTGCGTGTTCTCCTCGCTGAGCGTCAGGCGCAGAGAGCCGTGGGCGACCTCATGCGGGCGGCCGATAGCGAGAAGCACGTGGCTCGGGTCAAGCGAGCCGGAGGTGCAGGCGGAGCCGGAGGAAGCGCATATACCCTTTGCATCGAGCAGAAGCAGAAGCGACTCGCCCTCGATACCCTCGAAGCAGAAGCTGACATTGCCGGGCAGACGCTTTGTGCGGTCGCCGTTCAATGCGCTGTGCGGTATCTTTTCAAGTCCCTCTATAAGTCTGTCGCGCAGAGCGGACACTTTCTCGGCGTTGGCATCTATATTGGCGTTCGCCTCTTTGAGAGCCGCGACCATGCCGACGATACCGGGGATATTCTCAGTGCCTGCACGCTTGCCGCGCTCCTGCGCGCCGCCCTCGATAATATTCGTCAGTCTGACACCCTTGCGGGCATAGAGAAGTCCGACACCCTTGGGGCCGTGGAACTTATGAGCCGAGAGGGAGAGCATATCGATATTCTCTTCCTTGACATTTATATGGACATGACAGACAGCCTGAACGGCATCGGTATGGAAGATAACGCCCTTTTCTTTACATACAGCACCTATCTCGGCGATGGGCTGGATGCTGCCGATCTCATTGTTGGCGTACATAACGGACACAAGGCAAGTGTCCTCGCGGATAGCATCGGCGACCTGCTGAGCCGAGACCATGCCGTTTTCATGCACATCGAGGAGCGTCACTTCAAAGCCCTCTTTTTCGAGCTTCTTTAGCGTATGCAGAATCGCATGATGCTCGAACGCGGTGGAGATTATATGCTTCTTGCCCTTTCTTGCACCGATCGCCGCCGCGGAAACGAGCGCCTGATTATCTGCCTCGCTGCCGCCGGAGGTAAATGTTATTTCGTTGGGCTCGCAGCCGAGAACCTCAGCCGCCTCTTCGCGCGCCTTTCTCAGCGCATCCGCCGCAGCCTGTCCGACGGAATGGAGGCTCGACGGGTTGCCGTAAATCTTGTCCATATACGGCAGCATCGCTTCTATTGCCGTGCGGCTCGTCTTTGTCGTGGCCGCGTTATCAACATAGATAGTGGTCATTTATATCAGAACTCCTCTCAATAATCAAGTATGTTCACAGGAAAACAAATCATTCGACCCGTCCCCCCGATTCCGCAACGATTATATACCTATTTACATACTATGTCAATAGGTTGAATAAAAAAAGATACAGAGCAGCGGACAACTCCCCTGCTCTGTAAATTTAAATTTTTATTCTGCTTTCTTTGCGCCGTTTTCGAGAGCCGCATCAGCCCACGCCGCGATATAATCCTCGACCTCGTCGCGGTTTGTCTCGTTGAGAATCTCGTGTCTGCCGCCGTCAAAGAGCTTGAGGGTGACATCGTGACCTGTAGCCTTGAGATCCTCGGCAACCTGAGTCACGCCCTTTGAATAATCGCCGACGGGATCCATTGAGCCGGAGACGACGAGAACCGGGATATCGGTAGAGAGCTGCTCATACCAGTCCTTGCCGGAGACGGAATTGAGAACCGAGAACAGGTCTTTATATCCTGCCGCGCTGAAGAGGAAGCCGCAGTATTTATCGTCGATATACTTCTGAACCTCGTCCTCGTCTCTGGTGAGCCAATCGAACTCGGTCTTGACATTGTCGAACTTCTTGTTGTAGTTGCCGAAAGCGAGATTGTTGATAAACTCGCTCTTATGGCGGCTACCGCGGCTCTTGCCGACGAAGCTTGCAAGCTTTATGGCGATAGGTGCGGCGGGATTCTTTCCGCTTGTGCCGCAGAAGATAGCCGCCTGAACATCGTTATATTTAGCGGTATAGTTTCTTGCGATGAACGAGCCCATGCTGTGACCAAAGAATACGACAGGCTTGCCGGGATACTCCTCGCGGGCGATATCGGTAAGCGAGCGGCAGTCGATGACAAAATCTCTCCAGCCGTCCTTCTCGCCGAAATAGCCGAGGTCATCGTCGGACGCGACGGACTTGCCGTGGCCGATATGATCCTGCGCAAAGACAGCATAGCCGTGCTCGCAGAGCTTCTTTGCAAAGCGGGCGTAACGCTCGCCGTGCTCCGCCATGCCGTGGGTTATCTGGAATATGGCCTTGACGCTGTCCTTATCTGCGGGCGCCCAGCTGCGTGCGTAGATATCGCAAAGACCAGTTGCGGATTTAAATGAATATTCTTTTCTTACAATTTCCATGATAAATTAAGCCTCCGATTTTACGGTGATCTTTAATACAAGACCGGAACGATCTCATATATGTGATATTATAACATACTATAAACAAATTGTAATCCTTTTGTAAGGAAATAAACGAAAAGTCTACATATCTTACAAATACACCGTGCTGTATTTGGATATATTCAACAAATATATATATTCGTGGCAGTCTATATTCTACAATAGTCGAACATAAAATCTTGCCAAACGGCGGGAATAAAAGTATACTGTTATTATAGTCTATACCGTACAGGGAGGTAAAGCTATGATCTGGTGCGTTGAGGACGACGCGAGCATACGCGACATTGAGGTTTATGCACTGCAATCGACAGGGATAGAAGCCAGGGGCTTCGAGGACGGAACTTCGTTCTGGGAGGCTTTAAACAGCGGCGAAAAGCCGGAGCTTGCGGTTATCGATGTTATGCTGCCCGGCATCAGCGGCATCGATCTTCTGCGCAGGATGAAAGCGTCTTCGGAGCTCTGCGACATTCCCGTTGTTATGGCGACGGCAAAGGACACCGAATATGACAAGATAACCGGGCTCGACCTTGGCGCGGACTACTATCTGACGAAGCCGTTCGGGGTGATGGAGCTCGTCTCCTGCGTCAAGGCGGTTTTGCGCCGCTGCAAGCCCAAGGAACAGGAGCATATTCTGAGAGCGGACGGGCTCGAAGTGAACCTCGACGAGCACACGGTCACGGGCGACGGCGAGAAGATAGTTCTGACATACAAAGAATTCAAGCTTCTCAAGCTCTTCCTCTCGAATCCCGGCACGGCGTTCACGCGTGACAAGCTGATGGAGGAGGTCTGGAGCACGGACTACTGCGGCGAGACGCGCACGGTTGACATGCACATACGCACGCTGCGCCAGAAGCTCGGCAGGTTCGGCGAGATGATTGAAACGGTTCGCGGGGTCGGCTACCGACTGGAGGCCGGTAAATGACGAAGCGGATTTTCAGATCGATTTTCTTTGCGGCGTTCTGTGTGCTCTTAGCGTCGCTCGCCATAATCACCGGGTGTCTGTACGAATACTACAGCAACACATTTGAAAATCAGATGAAAGACGAGCTCGATCTCGCCGCGGCGGCAGTAGACATAAGCGGGAGCGGATATCTCAAATCCATAAGCACAGACAGATTCCGTCTGACGCTGATAAGTGCCGACGGAAAAGTGATATACGACACCCGCGAGGATGCGGACACGCTCGCAAATCACGCGGACAGAGAAGAGATAAAGGAAGCTCTTGAAACCGGCGAGGGACACAGCACGCGCTACTCCTCCACCCTGCTCCAAAAGACGACATACATCGCAAAGAAGCTCGCCGACGGCAGCGTACTGCGGATATCATCGAGCCGCGAGACTATAGGCGTGCTCGTCTTTGAGGCGATGCAGCCGATACTTATAGTGATAGTCGCCGCGCTGATAATCTCGGCGGTCATTGCGGCGCGGCTTTCAAAAAAGATAGTTGAGCCGCTCAACTCGCTCGACCTCGAGCACCCGCTCGAAAACAAAACATATGACGAAATCGCTCCCCTGCTCAGCAGGATAAACCGCCAGCACGAACAGATAAACGAGCAATTAAAGGCTCTGCAGAAAAAGACGGACGAGTTCACGCAGATAACGGACAACATGAAAGAGGGGCTTGTGCTCCTCGACAACGACGGAAAGATACTGAGCATAAACCCCGCTGCATGCCGCCTGTTTGAAGCGGACGAAGAATGCATCGGCAAAGATTTTGTTTCGATTGACCGCAGCTGCGAGATATCCGCCGCGATAAAGCGCGCCGAAGAGAGCGGACACAGCGAGACGCGCATAAAATACAGCGGCAGAATATATCAGTTCGACATCAGCCGCATAGAATCTGATGGCTCGGCGCGCGGGTCGGTTATTTTGTTCTTCGACATGACGGAACAGCAGAACGCCGAAAAGATGCGGCGCGAGTTCACAGCGAATGTCTCACACGAGCTGAAAACTCCGCTCCAGGGCATAATCGGGAGCGCGGAGCTTATCGAAAACGGAATGGTCAGGGACGAAGATATGCCGCGCTTTGTCGGACACATACGCTCGGAGGCTCAGAGGCTCGTCAATCTTATAAATGATATAATCAGGCTCTCACAGCTCGACGAGGGCGACGAGATGCCGCATGAAAGAATAGGACTTCTCTCGCTGTCGCAGGAGATCACCGAAGACCTCGGAGACGCGGCGAAGAAGAAAGATGTTACGCTTACCGTCAGCGGAAACGAAGCATATGTTTTCGGCGTTCCCAGACTGCTCTACGAAATAATATACAACCTCTGCGACAACGCGATAAAATATAACCGCGAGGACGGGCAGGTTGACATAAGCGTAGATAGCGCCGACAATTCAGCGAAGCTCACTGTTTCGGACACGGGAATAGGCATAGCGCCGAAGCATCAGGCAAGAATTTTTGAGCGGTTCTACCGGGTTGACAAGAGCCATTCAAAGGCGACCGGCGGCACGGGACTCGGGTTGTCGATAGTCAAGCACGCCGTACAGTATCACGGCGGCACAGTGTCTATAGAGAGCGAAGAAAACAAAGGCACGCGCATAACGGTTACACTGCCGCTAAGTGAATAAGAGAAAAGCATCCGCGATGAAAAAATCACGGATGCTTTAAATCTTATTATATTATTCCGACTTTTCGCGCATATCCGCGAGGCGTTCGGCTTTCTTTCTGACCTTGCGGCGGCGGTCGAAGCAATAGATGAGCGCGCCTATCGAGACTATATCGATAACAACGACCATATCCCAGAAGATTCCCGCCACGACCATTGCGGCAAAGAGCAATATTGCGAACACCTTTTTACTGCTCTTGAACGCAGTTTTGATAACTTTGAAGCGGACTTTCTTCCACGCGGTGCAGATGATTATGACAGCGAGGGTCGCAGTCGGCACACGCATTATCACGGGATGGGCAAGAATCGAGAGCACGATCATAATAACTGCGGCAAAGATTCCGGTCATTCTGGTCTCGCCCTCGGAGCTTTCATCGCCGACTGTCATTCCGTCGCACACAGGGCAGATTATCGATCTTAAGCCCTTGAACGCAAGCGAGCTGCGGACGACCGAGAGCTGATTTTCTTTCATCAGAGTATCGGCGACAAGGACGACCACGAGCGCCCACGCATATATAAACGACGGGAGAAGCTTCTCGGGAGTGACATCAAAAATGCTGATATCGCCGACAAGCAGAAAGCTCGGCGAAGAGACAAAGCTGCCGACCTCGTCTATGGCGGTGCGCTCCGCAACGGGATTGAGGATAAGGTTGAGCACGGTAGTCAGCACAAGTGAGACAGCGGGTGCGGGCACTTTGCGGCTGAGTTTTTTGAACTTTATCGGGTAGGTTATCATTATGACGAGGGTTATCGTGCCGTAGAGCACGCCGCGCCAATTTGAGTGGAAGCCGTATGAGCGATAAGCGACGAGGGTCTCAAAAGCGGAGCCCGCCGGGACGCCTATGCCGAAATAGTAGTTGACCTGGATTATGCACAGCACGGCGGCGACAATAAAAGTTACCGCGCCGAGAGCCGCGGGAGGTATCTTGAAGAAAGATTTATTAAACTGAATAGTTGCGACAAAGAGCAGGAGCATACCCGCGATAATGCAGGAGAGCATCGCGCCGGGGACGCCGATCGTATTTGCCGCATAGATAAGTATCGCGAACACCTCAACATGTGGCGTCGGAATTCTGTTCGGGCTGCCCGAGCCTATAATACACGCCGCTATCGCGCCGACAAGTCCTGCCGCCGCGCCGAACGGCGAATTGCTGCCGAAGGCAAGCGCGAGAGGGAATATCCAGCCGACCGCGGTCAGCGAGCCGAGGGCATCCTTTTTCAGTTTCTGCAAATCATATTTTCCGCTTTTTTTCAAAAACCTCACTCCGTTCCTCCGATATTATATTATATCGCTCCGCTTTTTTCAAGACAGATTCAAAAGCGAGGCAAATTATCATTATAATATTGATTTGAAGCCGCGCAGGATATATAATAAAAAGAAAGGACAGGAGGAAAAGAACCATGATGAACATATGGCACGACATAGCTCCGGAGAGAATAAAGAGCGACGACTTTGTCGCATGCATTGAGATATCCAAGGGCGGCAAGAACAAATACGAGATGGACAAGGAGACCGGCATGCTCAAGCTTGACCGCGTTCTCTACACCTCGACCCACTACCCTGCAAACTACGGCTTCATCCCGCGCACATACGCCGACGACAACGACCCGCTCGATGTTCTCGTGCTGTGCAGCGAGGCGATACTGCCGATGACGCTCGTAAAATGCTATCCGATAGGCGTTATCAAGATGATCGACAGCCAGTCTATCGACGAGAAGATAATCGCCATCCCCGACCGCGACCCGAACTACAACGCATACAGAGATGTCAACAGCCTGCCGAGACACATTCTCGACGAGATAATGCACTTCTTCAGCGTATATAAAATGCTCGAGGGCAAGGAGACGATAGTCAAGGAGCTCTGCGGGCGCGACGTTGCGATAGATATAGTCAGCAAGTGCATCAAGGCATATGAGGACAAGTTCGGAGACGAACAGAAATAAAGAATAAGATAAAAAATAGTATTTAAGTTTGTGGTATCCAAAAGCATTAAGTAGTGAATTTTCTTGCTAATACTAGTTTTTTTAAACAAACAGGTAAATAAATCCAAAAGGGTATTTGATGTTTTGGTGTCCAAATAGTGCCCGAATTTCCTATGGCGATATAAAGCGATACAGACAGATATAAGGAATAGTATTATAATATGCGAGTGGGAACGGATTTGTTATTCTGTAAAAAGTGCGCAAATGCTAGATATATTCATATCCGAATGATATAATGTTTACACTGAAGGTGCTGATAAAACTTCATTTGATGAAGGGATGGGAGTAATGCCAGTAATTAAAGGTTTGGAAGGGACATTTGATACAGTTGCGACTATGTATGAAAAACTTCGCCCGGGATATACAGATGAACTTTACAGGATGCTTTTTAAGTACATTGCCATCGATAATTCATCTCATGTTGTTGAGGTGGGGATCGGCGGAGGACAGGCAACCTTACCAATTCTAAAAACAGGATGTATCTTAACAGCGGTGGAATATGGACAGAAATTCTCAAAATTGTGTGAGAAAAAGTTTGAGGGATATAAAAATTTTTCAGTTATAACCGAGAAGTTTGAAAATGTTTCTTTCCCTAATTCTCAATATGACCTGGTTTACTCTGCGTCTGCGTTCCACTGGGTACCGGAAGATATTGGATATTCAAAAGTTTATGATATGTTGAAACATGGTGGAGCTTTTGCAAGATTTGCTAATCATCCGTATCGAGATAAGGGTAATCCTATCCTTTCAGCAGAAATTGATAAGCTATATTCCAGATATTATTGTGAATACTATGGCAAAGATATTAAAGCTGAGACGGAATATAGTGAAGAACAGGCTATTCAGAGAGCTCAAATTGCAGAAAAGTACGGTTTTGTAGATATAAGACATGCTATGTTTTATAGGACAAGAACATTTTCGGCTAAGGAGTATATTGAATTACTGGGAACATATTCAGACCATATTGCAATTGAAGAAAAGATAAGAACAGAATTTTTTGCAAAAATAGAAGAAACAATAAATCAATATGGTGGGAAATTTACAATATATGACACCATTGATTTGCAACTTGCAAGAAAGCCTTAAAGCAATCTTAATTATGAATTGAATTGTTAGGTTTATCGGAACGATATTTCTTAATTTGATAAAAGATTTGGAATACTCCCAACAGGCAAAAAGTTCTCTTATTATTGCAGATAGAAAAGGGGGATTTTTCGGAAAGGGTACCACTTTCCTATGCTTGCTACGGAACTTTTAACAAGGGAATGGAAGGGAAAAGGCACTCTAAACGAGCAGCATTTCTCTTTGAAATGTTACGTAGTTAAAGGGCATTTTTGAGGGAAGATATATAAAGGTTCTGCTCCATTGATTTTCGTGTCCATAAAGCCTTGTTTACAAGGCCTATTACCCCTCTAATGCGTAACGTAAGAACGTAAAACAATGGAATTCTAAAATGCCTTTATGGGCATGACAATGCCGCTATGTAGTTATGTGTATCGTCTTATTCGTGGTGCTAAAATGGTGCCCAACTCTACAAAACTAACTTATACGGAGATATAAAGCAATAAACAGAAATATGCAAAAAATCCTTGATTTAAGCCATTTGCAAGCGTTTCTTATAAACACTTGCAAAGGCTTATAACTTATAAGAGAATTCTTGTCTATAAATCAATAAAAAATCCCTGCGTTTTATCGCAGGGATTTTTTTATACTGTTCAACTGTCAATCGGCTCGCGTAATGCTCTTTGTGGCGAAGCTGTTCACACGCCATTTGCCGTTTTCTTTTTTCATCACCACATGGCCGATTCGTTCTTTTACATCGGAATCGTCATCGAAAACCGCCGTATACTGGAACGATGCGGTATCGCTTGTGGCTTTGTCTATAGGCGAAAGCTTTATGCTCTCTACCTTTGCAGGAGTTGCGCCGTAATACAGCGCGCACGCCGCTATCATGCCTTCGGTGCATTTATCGGTAACAGCACCGCCACACCGCTCGCGCATATATGTGTCAAAAGTCCTGTTGTCAATAGCTTCTCTGCGCCTTTGAATTTCCGCGTCATCCACGGTATACACGGCAGTCAGAACTTTCTCCGCCGCTCTCTCGGGACGCGAATAATAATAGCCGACACCCGCACCAACGGCTATAGCTACGGCAGCAATGACGCACACAACAATGATAATAATTTTTCGCTTGTTTTTCATAATAAATCACCTGTTCGGAATATGTCGGATTTTCAGCTGACAAATATTACCTGAACATCGGAATCACGCCTTTCTGTAAAAACAAGATTGGTCGAGTGATTATACCCTAAAGCGATTGTGATATAAAAACTTATTTCGATATTATATTATCAAAAATTCCGTCGTGCATAATTCCAAACAACAAGTTTATTTATTTTTGTTTATTGTCACAAAAAATTAATATGTTTCTTGTGAATATTGCACAGCAGAAAAATCGCAGATATAAATGCAAAAAGCTGCCGGGAAAACCGACAGCTCTTGTTGTTATATCAGTATTTTAAAAAGTTATCTTGACATCGACAGTGCCGGAGACGGGCTTGACAACAAGCTTTGCCGCGCCGTTTTCGCCGACAGATTCGAGCTCATACTCGCAGCCCTCAACGGTCTTTGCGGGCTTATGTATATAAATCTCCGTCGGAGCGGCGCACTCGCCGTTGCCCTCGTAGCTGAGGTTGAACTCCTGAGCAGACTGATCAAAGCCGTATGAAATGAGTCTGCCGCTGACAGCGACGGGATAAGGACGGCTAAGAACTTTCATCAGCGGGCTGTTGAACATATCGTCAACATAGTGCCAATAAGTGAAGCCCCACTTGTGCTGCTCGAAGAAGTTGACGAGGAACTCGATATGTGGGAGCCAGTCCTCGCCTTCGCCGCCGAATCCGCCCCACTCGCCTACGAGCACGGGTGCATCGAGTCTGTCCTGAGTTCTGACATGCTCCTCGAATATGGCTCTGGCTCTGTCGTTGCTCGCATACTTGTACTGCGGGGTATCGACCATGAAATCATAGCCGTGAGGAGTGAAGCAGAAGTTCTTCTCGCGCTCGCCGTTGACTTCTATCGCGGGAGTCGAGCACGGGATGCAGGTGTTCGACCAATAGCAGTTCTCCATGACGAGTATGCCCTTGTCGGTGACCTCGCGGATAGCGGTTGAAACTTTGTTGATAAACGGAGAATACTTCTCGATATCGAACTTTCTGACATATTCATATCCCGCCTTGCGCGTGACATCCTTGAGGACATCGCCGGTTATCTGCTCGAGATATTTGACCTCGTCGCGTCTCTGCTTGTTGAGGAAATCGCCGACGAGCTTGAAGCACTTGACGCGCTTGTCGCCGATAACGGTGCCGACAGCGGTGGAGATGAGCTTCTTGAAGAGCTTGCCGCCGTCCGAGCCGAGGAAAGGCTCATTGAGCATATCGAAGCCGAAGAGCGCGGGATGATCCGCAAAGCGAGCCGCAACGTGCTGCCACATGGCCGCAAAGTAATCTATGAGTCCCCTGCCGTTATATTCGCGGTTGTTCCAGAAATTATCGAACGCGCGCTGAGTCGCCTTGCCCCAGAAATATCCGGCCGCCCAGACAAGCTTGGGCTCTTTGGGATCGTACTGGTCGGTTATAGTCGCCCAATCGGGTGCTCCGTCTCCGTAGCAGCGCGGAGAATAGAGATCCTGATGCATATCAAAGAGTATATAGACACCGTGAGCGGCGCAGAGATCGAAGATGCGGTACATATCGTCGAGATACTCATCGTTGTAGCTGCCGGGCTCGGGCTCGATCATGCTCCAGGTGGTGCCGAGGCGGATAAGATTGAGTCCGCGCGAGGTCATCCCGTCGAGCAGTTTATCGTCGATATTGAAGCCGAACTTGTTGTCCTCGCTGTCCTTGCGCTTATCCACGATATTGACGCCGTAGAATATACGCTCTCTGCCGTATTCATCGACAAAGCTTCTTTTTTCGGTAACTATACGCTCCATAATTTTCTCCTTTTAATTACTAACTTTACTTTAGTATATACAAACAGCCGGAATAAGGCAAGGCTTTTGAGGAAATTCGGCGTTTTCATCAATGTTCTCGGATTTTTTTGTTAACAATGCCTTGCAAATGCAATATATAAACAATATATAAACTTGGAAATATTCGATGTTCGCTATTGTAAAATCCATGCAAAAATGCTATTATAAATTCACAGACATTTCATTTTTCAGGAGGATAAGAAAATGAAAAGGCATACTTTTTCAAGAGTTTTAAGCATGGTTCTTTGCCTTGTGCTCGCACTTAGCGCAATCTGTCTGCCGGCATACGCCGAAAAAGGCGAAGAGGCAACCGAGAGGCGCGGCGCGATAACCGACGAAGATATGCTGCACACAAAGGGCAAAAAAATCTACAACAAGCGCGGCGAAGAAGTTGTTCTGCGCGGAGTGAACCTCGGCACATGGCTCATCCACGAGACGTGGATGTCCCCCATCTCGAACTCCGAGGACAACATCTCGACTCTCAACACCCTCACAGAGCGTTTCGGCGTTGAGAAAGCATACGAGCTCATCAACATCTACGAGGACAACTGGATAACCGAATATGACCTCGACAAGATAGTTGAGCTCGGCTTCAACTGCGTGCGCGTTCCGTTCTGGTTCCGCAACTTCTACTATGATGACAAGGGCACAAAAATCCTTGACAAAAACGGCGAATGGGATTTCAGCCGTCTCGACTGGGTCGTTTCCGAATGCGCTAAGCGCGGCCTCTATGTTATTCTCGATCTTCACGGCGCACCCGGATATCAGAACAACAAGGATCACTGCGGCAAAATCGGCGACAGCGGCCTTTTCAAGCTGACTAAGCAGGCCGAGGAATGGAGAAAGCTCACAATTGAGCTTTGGGTTGCAATAGCCGAGCGCTTCAGCGGCAATCCCGCAGTCGCTATGTACGACCTGCTCAACGAGCCCAACTGCGACGTAAGCTCATATCTTCAGAAGAACAACCTTGTCACAATCTCCGTCTACAACCGCCTCTACAAGGCCATACGCGAGGTTGACGCGGATCACATAATGACCATGGAGGGCATCTGGAGACTTTATAATCTCCCCGCGCCGTGGTTCATCGGTTGGACTAACGTTGTCTATCAGCTTCATTTCTATGACACAAGCAACTTCATGTACAGCCTTCTCGTCTTCTTTGCAAAGCTCTATCCCTACAATGTTCCGCTCTATGTCGGCGAGTTCAAGCCCATGGGCAGCGCCACATGGGATCATGTTCTCACCCTGTTCCAAAACTCAAACTTCAGCTGGACGATTTGGTCCTACAAGGGCTGCGGTGACGGCGCGGACACTTCCGACTGGTATATCATCGGCAGCAAGCCGGGCTTCGAGCGCGCAGACATAAAGAACGACGACTTCGACACAATAGCGCGCAAATGGGGCGCTGCCATCAGAAGCGAAGACAACTATGTTGACACCGGTCTCTATGACATAGTCAAGGATTACATCTGATATCCGATATAACAGAATAATTACGGCAGCCGTTTCAAAAGCGAAGCGGCTGCTGATTTTTTGTTTGATTGCTGCGGTGAAAACGGTTCATTCTTTTGTGCCGCTGCTGCGGCAGCGGTGGTCGAGGTCGCCGCGCCGTACAAATACGCGTCAATAAATTGCTGCAAATTTCGCGGGCGGATAATATCCGCCCCTACTGCTGACATTGAGCGAAGCGAAACTAACCCCTCAGTCTCGGCTTCGCCGAGCCGGCTCCCCTACAGGGGAGCCTGAACGGATTATGCGATAAACTCTAATTTATCAATATGTTTTTGATGCAACACACCGACATGAAAATCAACCTACCGATAAATCGGTGGGCATAATTTTTAGTCTCCCCTGTTACAGATTGAGCAAGAAGAAATCGCAGCCTTTATATGGGTGGCTGAAATGCACCGGCAATTCGGACTCGCTGACTTTTTTAAAGCCTGCTTTTTCATAGAACTTATGAGCTCTGACAGTATTATGCGGCGTATCGAGCATAACGGTTTTTATATTGTTTTTCTTTGCAAACTTCAAAAGGTGTGAATAGAGCTGTCTGCCGAGATGATGCGGTTCGCCCTGATACTTTTCATAGACGAAAAATTTTTTGAGCACGGCGACACCGTCGCCGCAAGGCATGATTCCTATCGTTCCCGCAAGTTTCCGTCATCTGTCGCTATCCAGAAATCGCCGCCCGCGCCTATATACGCCTTTGTAATATTCAGAAGATCGGGCTGATTGTCGATCGTGACCGGCGGGCGTGTGCCGTCATTCTGAAAAATGGAGAACGAGGTCTATCACATCGCTCGTATATTTTTCTCAAATCTGCCTATCGATATCATTTCATTCACTCCGAAAAAGCACCCGGGATAACTCCCGGGCGCCGTTGTTTATTCTGCGATTTTCAGCTTGCCCATTTGCTCAGGTGCTGATCAACGCCCGAGAGCATGAACTGCGGATAATCCTCGTTCACGCCGGCGTAGAAATCACCGTCGCAGGTTGCGAGCCAAAGGAAGAAGTTGCTGTAATCAGTACCGTAAGATGCGGAGACATGGGGCGCGCCCTTTATTATATAAGTATACTTCGGGAAGAGCGCGGTCGAGAGGTCGACGCATCTGTCGGGCGACAGATATTCAGCCTTTGCGGGAACGTAATCATCGCCGAGGGTCTCGCCGTACTTCGCGACAGTTGCATAGCCGGACATCTCATATGTCTCAAGCACGCCGTCGCCCGTGAAATCCGCGCTCTCATAGAGCGGAGCCATCGGCTTATCATAATGGGAAATAATCGCAACCTTGACTCCGTCGCGTATCATGTTTTCAATGAGTGCGGTGCGGTTTGCCATCATCTTCTGCAGGCGCTCGCCGTAAGCGAGGAAATCGGCGTGCTCCGCCGCGCTGTCGCCGAAAACGAAGTCGACTGCATTATTATAGTCCTGCGGCTGAACGAGTCCCCAAAGAATCGGCATATAGGCAAAATCCGGAATGAGCACGCGCTCATAGACCTCGTCTTTATAATTATCGACAATGTAGTCGGTAACCTTCTGAAGCAGCTTGAATGCGCCGACGCTGTTGAGTGCCTTCATAAATGCCGCCACGGCAGCGTTCGAACCTGTAGCATCGGCAAGCAGACCGGAGAAATAATTATACATCGTATCTGCCTTGAGCTCGATCTTGCCGGTCAGAACATCGGAAGCGACCTGCGCACCGCAGAATGTCGAGGACATAAAGACGCAGCGGTCGACCTTGCTGTAACCGTACTTTGTCAGATAAGCGACGGTCATTATGCCGCCCATGCTCGCGCAGAATATCGAGACTTTATCGTGACCCGACTCGGCTATGGCTCTATCAACTGTCGCGGCGATATCGTCGGCGACTTTGTAAGGGTCGAGACGCCAGTCGTATGTAAACAGATATGTGTGGTTGGCGGGAAGATTCTCGGCACAGGCGCGGGTCATTCCGCGCTCGCTGTTAGAGTCGAAGTTTTCCCAAATCTCAGGATAATTCTCCGCGCTCCCGGGATATTTCGCAACGCTGACATTGTGCTTTGACTCGCCGTTTTCTTTCATCGCATAGCCGTCAAGCAGGTTTGCAGCATAATCGATAACAGCCTGGAAGAAGGGATCGATATCCTTGGCTTTAACTGCGCCGGAGATGCCCTTGTAAAGCATGGAGAGCAAATCGCCCAGATCAAACTCGAGGGCGTTGCGCTCGTTCTCGGTGCCCTTGTCGATATAGAGCCCCATCATATCCATTCCCCTGACTATGACCACGGGGCAATCGGTGCAGGTCGCGGGATCGTGCGCTTCCTCCGCCTGCGCTGCTGTGTCTGCGGTTTTCGCGCCCTGATAAGCAAATGCCGGCGTTACAAAGCTCAGCAGAAGCGCAAGGGCGAGGAAAACACTCAGAAGTTTTTTCATTGTTTTCATCCTTCGTTTCTTTTATATTTTCCCGAGGTCCCTGAAAACCGACCACGAGACTAATTCAATATTGTTCCTGCGCGCGGCTTCGAGAAGATCGCCGCTTTGAAGAAGTCTCAATTCATAAACGCGCTTCGTCCACTCGCTGGGCTTGTCGTCTATCGGATACGCAGGGTGCATGAAAATCTCAGTCACGCCGTCGATACAGTTTTCGACAGCGTCAAGATAATATTTGCGCAGTGTGTCGTAATCTTTTATGCGATCCATCGACCAAGGATTCGACACAAGGTCATCGAGCAGGCCGACTCCGCGCCGCTCACCCGCTCCAACAATAATTTTCTGGAAGCATTTTATCACACCGGGGGCTTCCCTGTCAATCTGTCTGGACAAAAATCCCGGAGTTTTCGGAAATCTGTAGGGCAAGGAATGTTCCGCGCAGAAATTATATGCATCAATATAGAAACGCCTGCCGTTTATTCCGTAGAGCGTGGCGCAATGGTTATCGGCATGGTCGACTTCAACGCCCCTTGAGCTGATAAAATCATACTGCGCCTCAAGCTCCGCGCGGACATCGCGGCGGCGGGCGTGCAGGGCGAGCCCGACCTGACTCTCATAGAGTCCCATTCCCTTTTCGCAGAGCGACGGGGCGCCGCTGTTGCTCTGCCAGCGGTTCTTGCTGTCATCTGAATTTATCGTCAGATGCACGCCGACGGGATAACCGCCGAGCCTCGCAAGCTCCGCGGCGTTTGCAGCGTCGGGTGCGACGGTCATAAGCGAGGTCGAGGTTATCAGCCCGTCGCGCATCAGCTCGTCTATCGCCTTTGTCTGCTGTGGATTGTAGCCGAAATCATCGGCGTTGATTATAAGATACTTAGACATTTGCTTTTAACTCTTTCTTTCTTTTGAAATCGCACCAGTCGTTTGACTCGTCTTTGAAATGCAGGAACAGGGTGAATATTGTTGCCACAGCCATGGCTATGAACGGGAACACGCAGAGCAGGAATCGCGATGCCATATCGGGATTCGAGCCGGGGTTCGCTCCGCTCTCGAAGCCGAACGCCACGCTGATAACTTTATAGCCGAGCGAGACATAAAGTCCGTTCAGGCGGTTCATGACGCCGACGAGACTTGTGAGCATTCCCTCGCGTTTTACGCCGTGGCGGGAATAGTCATCGTCGATTATTTTGGCGCTGATACAGTCGAGGGTAACAAGTATACCCGCGACGCCTATACCCATAACACTCATTACAGCGGCGGCAAAGAACATCTTTTTCGCAAAGAACAGCGGAATGAAGCCCACGGTCATGATAATAAATCCGAGACGGAAAGCATTCATTATGCCGATGTTTTTTACGACATTAGACCATATGATTATGCCGATAAGGGCGAAGCCGAACACCACGGCGAGCATGACGGTAGTCATGGCACTGCCGAGCTTCAGGGTATATTCCACATAGAACGGTACAGCCTGAGCAATAAGCGAAAATGCTGCGGAATAAAGCGCAAAAGCCAAGCCGTATATCCAGAACTTGCCGTTGGTGATAAGAGCGAATATCGCCTTAAAGAGATCGGGCTTTTCGCTGTTTTCCGACTCCGCTCTCTCTTCCTCGATGTTTTCATAGCATCCGAAGGCAGTATACAGTATAACCACCAGAGCTATCGCGCCGTATATAACAGCTGTGACGCCGTAGCCTATCTTCGAGGTGACAACGGGAGTGAGAACAATAGAAATGACCATTGCGACGAGCTGACAAATCTGCCTTATGGCGCTTGTCTTTGCCCTGAGCTCATCGGTTTTGAAAAGAGTCGGGAACAGTGCGCTGTAGTTTGCGTACATGAGCGAGTCGAGAGTGCCTGCGAGTATGTACATAAGTAAAATATACAAATACGCCTTTCCCGAGTCGGACTGCACTCTTGCCGGCATATTAAAGAACAGCACGAACGCCAAAACCATCAGCGGGGTGCCGATAACAAGCCAAGGTCTGCGCTTGCCCCACCGCGTATTGGTTCTGTCCGAAAAGAAGCCGTAGATAGGATTGTCAACGGCATCGACAAAGGTGTAGATAAACAGTATTTTCGCCATCTGGTCGGTCGTGATAAGACCGAGTTTCAGTACATAATATGCGGCCGCATAGGACTTCAGCATATTTATCGGAATAGATGTGCCGAACATACCGAAGCCGTAGCGGAAGGGGGATGTGCGTTTTCGGTTCAAGGTGTTTGAAGGTTCCATCGGTTATCCTCCTCTTTCTCTTCAACAAAATATATCGGAGCCTGGCATTTTGTGCAAACTCTATAAAAATAATTTCATCATTATTATAAAACAGTACATTTTGTTTTTCTTGCTATTTTTTAACAGTAATGAGTGATTTTTTTAATTTTATGTCTCGAGAGTCAATATAATCTCTTGAAATCGCCGATAAAGTGTGTTATTTTTAAGAAAGCACCAATCGAAGGAGTGAAAAGATACGGACAGGCTGAACATTATCGACTACAGGACGAATCCGATTATAAGCAAATATTCCGTGTCGTTTCACCTCTGGGGTTCTGAGGGCACGGCAGAGCACGGGCACAACTACTATGAGCTTTTTCTTGTAACGGACGGGCGCGTCTGCCACGAGATAAACGGAAAAATTTCTGAGATAAGCAAAGGCACTTTATGCATGATATGCCCCGGCGACATTCATCAGCTGCGCCGCATCGAGAATTTTTCGAGCGCGCATATGAACATCTGTCTATCGCCGAAAAAATTTGAAGAAATCTGCTCGGCTCTCGGGATAGATTCCAAAGAGTTCGAGTCACAGAAGCCGCTGACGGCTGCACTCTCTGCCGAGGAGCAGGCATACTTCGACTCGCGGGCAAGTCTTATAAACAAGCTCATCGGCGACGGATACGAAAAAGCGGCGAGCGTAATATGCTCGACCGCATCGGATTTTATCTCGATAATAAACAGCTCGAAGCTCACGCAGAAAATCGACTGCCCCGAGTGGTTTGAAAACATGCTCGAAAAGATACGCTCGCCGGAATACATGACGTGCAGCGCAGCGGATGTATATGAGATGAGCAACTTTTCGCCGCCCGTTGTTATAGAAGCTTTCAGAAAATACACTGGCAAGACGGTTTCGGCATATCTCAGGGACACAAAATGCGAATACGCCTGCCTGCTGCTCAGCGGAACCAAGATGACAACGCTTGAAATATCAATGCAGCTCGGCTACTACAGCCTGAGCCACTTCAACAGGGTTTTCAAGAGCTATTCGGGGCTCTCCCCGGCGGCATACAGACGAGAATATCAAAAATAGAGCATCCGCACAAAAAGTACGGATGCTTAAATTTATTCCCGACCTGCCATTTTCAGCAGATCGTCTTGAGTTATGACCGGGATGCCGAGGTCGGTCGCTTTTTGCAGCTTGCTTCCGGCTTCCTCGCCCGCGACAACATACGAAGTCTTTTTCGAGACTGACGACGACGCTTTGCCGCCGAGATTTTCGATTATCTCCGTCGCTTCTTTTCTCGAAAGCGTCGGCAGAGTACCGGTGAGGACGAAAGTCAGACCTGCGAAGCGCTGATCGTCGCTCTTCTCTTTGAGCGATTTCATATTGACTCCAGCCGCTTTGAGTCGTTCTATTAAATCTGCAGTCTGAGTCATGGAGAAAAATTCCGCCGCGCTCTTTGCCATTATTCCGCCGAAGCCGTCTATTTCGGCTATCTCCTCTTCGGATGCGGCGATTATAGAATCAATATCGCCGAAATGCTCGGAGAGAAGCTTCGCCGCTTTCTGACCGATATGGCGTATGCCGAGAGCGAACAGCAGGCGCGAAAGGTCATTTTGCTTCGAGCGTTCGATAGCATCGACGAGATTCTTCGCCGACTTTTCCTGATGCCCTTCAAGCATCATTATCTCGCCTGTGGTTATGTCATAGATATCTGCGACATTTGATATCAGATTTTCGGAGATAAACTTTTCGACGAGGGCATCGCCGAGCCCCTCGATATCCATGGCATCGCGCGAGCAGAAATGGATAACATTGCGCAGCAGCTGAGCCGGGCACTCGGGATTGACACAGCGGACAGCCGCCTCGCCCTCTTCGCGGATAACGGGAGCGGAGCAGGACGGGCAGATTGACGGCAGGATATACGGCACAGAATTTTCCGCGTGCGACACGACGCGCACGACCTCCGGTATTATATCGCCCGCTTTTCTTATGGCGACTTCATCGCCGATGCGGATATCCTTTTCTGTTATGAAATCCTGATTATGGAGCGTTGCGCGGCTGACGGTTGAACCCGCGAGAAGAACAGGTTCAAAAACGGCAGTCGGAGTGAGCACGCCCGTGCGCCCGACGCCAATCTCTATATCAACGAGCTTCGTTGTCTTTTCCTCGGGCGGATATTTGAAAGCCACCGCCCACTTGGGGAATTTCGATGTACTGCCGAGGCGTTCGCGCTGGGCAAAATCATCGACTTTTATAACCGCGCCGTCAATATCATATTCGAGTCCCGAGCGTATCTCGCCGATGCGCTTGAGTTCGGAGATGACATCGGTTATATTATCAAACCGAGTATAGAACGGAATAGTATGAAATCCCTGTTCACGCAGGAAATCGAGCGACTGCTTATGCGAGCTGAGTTCAGCGCCCTCTATCTGCTGGACATTGAAAACGAAGATATCGAGTCCCCTGCCTGCGGTCACTTTTGAATCTTTCTGTCTGAGCGAACCCGCGGCGGCGTTGCGCGGGTTTTTAAAAGGCTTTTCGCCGTCGAGCTCCTGCCTTGTGACGAGAGTGGCAAAGACCGACTTCGGCATATACACCTCGCCTCTGACTTCGAGAAAAGGCAGCGGCGTTTTTATTTTCAGCGGAATCGAGCGCACGGTGCGCAGATTTGCGGTAACATCCTCGCCGACATCGCCGTCGCCGCGGGTCGAGCCGCGGGTCAGCACGCCGTTTGTGTATTCGAGCGAAACGGAAAGTCCGTCAATCTTCGGCTCGACGACATAGTGAACATCCCGTTCGGTCTCTCTGACACGGCGGTCAAATTCCTCTATCTCCGCGAAGCTGAACGCATCCTGCAAACTCTCCATGCGCACGCGGTGTTCGACCTTTGAGAACAGATTTTCCGCGCTGCCGCCGACGCGCACGGTCGGGGAATCCGGGGTCACGAGATCGGGATATTTATCCTCTATCGCCTTGAGCTCGCGCTGGAGCATATCATATTCGTAGTCCTCTATCTCGGGATCGTCATCGACATAATATTTTCTGCTGTAATAATTGAGCTTATCTCTGAGTTCCTGCGCGCGTTTTGCGCTCTGCTCTTTGTCGTTCAAAAGGGATTCCTCCTTTTAAGCTTCCTTTTTCTCTTCGGTTATTATACCACAACTTGAATACATCTAACAACAATTTATTTCACTGCCGCTGCGGAATATCTATTGTCACGGCGGTCTGCGGGACAGTACCGACGACGATATTCTCGGCGATGCAATATTCATCCGAAAAATTCGCCGCGCCCTCGTTCCCTCCAAGAAAGACATAGACGGAACATTCTACTTTCAGCATAACTCTGTGGCGGGTCTGGTTTATGCCCGCAGAAGTAAATTCGTCAGTTATCTGCGCCTCCGCACCGCCCGTCATGCGGACGGTTACTGGTATCTCGGGTCCCATGCCCGCAAAAACCTCGGAGCCCGTTACGGCACCAAGCGGTATTTTTACAATAAATTTTGCATTTTCTTCGAGCGATTCATCAACGGCGCGGACAAGGCGGGACTTGAACAAATTTACCGAAGCGGCATTGAGGGACATTGAACCTATTTTTCCGTCGTTCGAACCGACGCTGACAAGAGCCGAGCACTCCTCCGGGTTTTCGGATATAAATTTTTCTATGCTCTCGCCGACCGTGCGCACGGCGAGGCTCTTTGCGCGGGTCATGGCGATATTACGAACCGCCGGGCGAAGCCGCGCATCGACAACGAGCACAAGGCAGACTGCAAGAGTAAAAGCGCACAGAGCCCTGAACGCCCCGCGCGGCAGAGTGCGAATATTGAATCGGCGCATCCGGCGCATAAAAACACCCCCGCAACAGTTTATGCGGGGGCGACCGAATTTGTTATTGCTTTATTTTGAAGCCCTGACAACGGACACGCCGGTATCGATAGACTCGGGGCCCGTTGAATTGCCTTTGAGAGCCGCGAGCGCCTGCGCCATGCCGAGATAGCCCATGGTATAGGGGTTCTGCACCATGACTGCTTTAAGGCTGCCGTCGTTTATCAGCGACTCGATAGTGTTCGAAGTATCAAAGCCGATGCCGATTATCTTCTTGCCGGAATCTTTGATAGCGTTGCCCACGCCGACGGTAGAGCCCTCGTTGGTGCCGTAAAGTCCGACGAGGTCGGAGTTGCCGGTTATAAAGCCGGTTGCCGCCTCCTGCGAGGATGCGAAGTTGCCGTCCTTATATTCTGTAGTGAGCAGAGTGAACTTGCCGTCCTTGGTTATCGCCTCGCGGAAGCCCTTTTCGCGGTTCATGCTCGAATTTGTGGCGGTGTTGACGCCGATTATGCCTATCTTGCCGCTCGTTATGCCCGCGTTTTTGAGCTCTTCGAGCATAGTCTCGCCCGCTATCATACCTGCATTGTAGTTATCGGTCGAGAGAGTTGTGACCGCAGGCTCGTTTGCGGGAGAATCGACATAGATTATCTTGACTCCCTTGTCCTTTGCATTTTTGACGGTCTGCGAAATTGCCGAGGGGTCGTTTGCGGCGAGCATTATCAGGCTCGCGCCGTCGGCTATGGCGTTGTTGACCGCCTCGATCTGCTTGGCGTTGTCCTTGACATCTGGGGCATCCCACTTATAAGTGATGCCGAGCTGCTTTGCCATATCAGACGCGCCCTTGTCGACCGAAACCCAGTGCTGATCCATCTTGTCGATAGTGATGAGATATACTTTGTACTTGGCGTTGGCGGCGCTCTCGGTCATGCCCTGCGCCGTGTTGTTACCCTCGCCGCTTCTGCTGCACGCCGCAAAGGCGGTCAGAATCAGCAGCGCCGACATAATAACTGCGAGTATCTTTTTCATACTGTCCTCCGTTTATTCTCTTTTTTCTCTGCCGCCGCCGAGCTTGAGCCCTTTGGCGGCATTTGTGTTGAGCCGCTTGCCTCCGTGGACGATTCTGTCTATAAGCACGGAGATTATAACGACTATGCCGATGACTATATTTCTAAGCGCGAGAGGCGCGCCTGCGAACTGGAGACCGTTATTGAGCACGCCCCAGATAAACGCACCTATGACGGTGCCGAGAAGCATACCCTGCCCGCCCATGGTGCTGACTCCGCCGATAACGGACGCGGCGACGGCGTTGAGCTCATAGTTAGAGCCCGCGTCCATGCTGCCCATGCCGCTCTGCGCGGTGAGTATCAAGCCGACAACGCCGGCGAGGAAAGAAGATATGACATAAACTTTCGTCTGCGCCGCGGCGACGTTTACTCCGGACAGGCGCGCCGCCTCATAGTTCGAGCCGAGGGCATAGACATGCCTGCCGAGCGCCGTCTTTGAAAGAATGAACGCGAAGAAAGCGAAGAGCACTATTGCTATCCAGATCGGGGTATATATCCCGAGGAAGCGGCCGTAATAGAAGAAATTCTTGAAGGCGTCGGAATATATGCCGTTGGTGTTCATATTGCCGTTGACAATCTGCGCAACACCGCGGGCGATTATCATAGTACCGAGGGTGGCTATGAATGCCGGGAGCTTTGCGACGGAGATAAGAAGTCCGTTTACAAGACCGATTGCAAGACAACAAATAATAGTTATGAGCACGGTCAAAATCGGGTTCATATTAAATTTTGTCATCAGTGTCGCGCTTATCATACACGACATTCCCGCGACCGAGCCTATCGAAAGGTCAATTCCGGCAGTTATGAGGACGAACGACTGACCAACACCGATTATCAATATAGGCGCCACCTGGCGCAGAAGGTTCGTTATATTGGTTGCGGAGAAGAACAGCGGATTTATCAGCGCAAAGACGATTATCATAACTATCAGCGCCGCAAAGACCGAGAGCACCTGTCCCATTCCCCTTGCGGAAAGCATTTTTTTAAACATTCAGCTCACCTCCGTGCGGAACTTTGTTGCAAGCTCCATTATTTTTTCCTGCGTGGCTTCATCGCGGCTGAGTTCGCCCGTGATGCGCCCGGAACACATGACGATGATCCTGTCGCTCATGCCGAGCACCTCGGGCAGCTCAGACGAGACGAACATAACGCCGATGCCGCTCTTTTTAAGCTTGTTCATCAGGTTATATATCTCGACCTTGGCGGCGACATCGATGCCGCGCGTCGGCTCGTCGAAGATTATTACTTTGGCGTCGCGCATGAGCCATTTGCCGACGACTATCTTCTGCTGATTGCCGCCCGAAAGGTTTTTGACCTCGCTTTTTATAGACGGCGTTTTTATTTTCAGCTCTTTCACGGCGCGATTAGCCATATCCCGCTCGCGCTTTGCGCTGAGCACTCCGACGGGGTTCGAGAGCGTATCGAGATTCGCTATCGCGATATTCTCGCTGACATCGAGTTCGACCAAAAGACCGTCCTTTTTTCTGTCCTCCGGCGCGCAGACTATACCGGCTTTGACGGCGTCGCGCGGACTTTTGAGCTTCACGCTCTTGTCGTAGACGACAACTTCGCCCGCTGTTATTTTATCTGCGCCGAAGAGCGCTCTGACAAGTTCCGTGCGCCCCGCGCCGACAAGACCAGCGAAGCCGAGTATCTCGCCGGAATAGAGATCGAACGAGATATTCTGAACCTCGGAGGTGGATACCCCCTTGACCTCCATGATTTTTTTGCCGCGCTCGGTCTGCTCATGCGGATATTTTTCGGTTATCTCGCGCCCGACCATGAGGGCGATTATCTCGCCTATTGAAAGATCTTTGAAATCGGCGGTCTTTATATATTTTCCGTCGCGCATGACAGTGACTCTGTCGACGATATTTTCGAGCTCTTCAAGGCGGTGGGAGATATAAATTATGCCCTTGCCCATATTTTTGAGCTCGTTTATTATTCTGAAAAGCTCCTGCGTCTCGCGCTCGGTCAGCGCCGAGCTCGGCTCGTCCATGATTATAATATCGGCATTTGTTGAGAGAGCCTTTGCAATCTCGACCATCTGCTGTTTTGACACGGAGAGCTTGCCGACTTCGGTATCGGGTTCGATATTGAGGCTCAGTTCTTTGAGAAGCTTTGACGCGCGGGCGTTTTGCTCTTTGAAATCGACCATGCCGCCCTTTTTGAGTTCCCTGCCGAGAAAGATGTTCTCCGCTACGGTCAGGTGGCGGCACATGTTGAGCTCCTGATGGATAACGGCGATGCCGAGCTCCGACGCCTGGGCGACGGTCGAATACTCCTGCGTTTTGCCGCGTATCTTCACTTCGCCCTCGTCTTTTTGATATATTCCGCCGATTATTTTCATCAGCGTGGATTTTCCCGCTCCGTTTTCGCCGAGCAGCGCATGCACCTCGCCCGCCCGAAGCTCGAAATCGACTTTGTCGAGTGCAACGACTCCGGGAAAGAACTTCGATATTCCCTTCATCTGCACAAGATATTCTTCCATTTTTCTTCCTCCCGTGCGGATTTGAAATCCGCAAATAAGGTAAAGTCGGTGTTTATTGTTGCCTGTGCGAGCGCAATTATTAAGGCGGGCGCAAAATTTTCAGAATAATTAAATTGTCATAAATTGAGAGCAAATATAACGACAAAAATATAGATTATGGCGCTTTATATACTTGTCTGCCGGCAAAAAGAGTGGTATAATAACTATGTCTGTAAAACCAGCCATACTATTTCCGTCTGGAGGTAAAAATATGTCATACGATGTAGCAATTATCGGTGCAGGCGTCAGCGGCGCAATGGTCGCGAGAGAGCTGAGCCGATATAACATCAAGGTCGCATTGGTTGAAAAATGCAGCGACATGGCGATGGGCACAACAAAGGCCAACAGCGCTATTGTCCACGCAGGCTTCGACGCAATGCCCGGCACCCTCAAAGCGAGACTCAACGTTGAGGGCACTGCCGCAATGCCCGGTCTGTGCGAGACGCTCCATGTCCCGTTCAAGCCTATCGGCTCATATGTCGTCGCTTTCTCGAACGAGGAAGTTGAGACTCTTGAAGAGCTCAAGGCAAGAGGCGAAGAGAACGGAGTTCCCGGACTCGAGATTCTCGACAAGGAAGCTCTTCACCGCGAAGAGCCGAACCTCAGCGACGAGGCAGTCGCCGCGCTCTATGCTCCGACCGCCGGAATCGTCTGCCCCTATGAGCTGACGATAGCGACAGTTGAGAACGCAGTCATGAACGGCGTCGAGTTCTTCCGCAATTTTGATGTTACGGCTATTGAAAAGAACGCGCAGGGCAACTTCGTCCTCAAGTCCGACGCAGGCGAGATTGAAGCTGAATATGTCGTCAACGCCGCCGGCGTTTTCTGCGACAAGGTAGCTTCTCTCATCGGCGATGATTCAATAACCATTATTCCCCGCAAGGGCGAATATATGCTCATGGACAGAGCCGTCGGCGACAAGGTAAAGCACACGATATTCCAGTGTCCCTCAAAGATGGGCAAGGGTGTTCTTGTCACCCCGACCGTTGACGGCAACCTGCTCGTAGGTCCGAGCGCAGTCGACATAGACGAAAAGGACGACTGCTCGACCACCGCAGACGGCACGAACGGCGTTTTCAAGACCGCTCTGAGATCCGTCCCGTCGCTCTCGACCCGCGACGTCATCACTTCGTTTGCAGGAATCCGCGCCCACAGCACCGGCGACGATTTCATCATCGCCCCCAGCGAGAAGGACGCGAAGTTCATAAACGTTGCCGGCATCGAGTCGCCCGGTCTCTCCTCCGCTCCCGCTATCGGCCTTTACGTCTGCGACATGATTCTGCAGGACAAGGGCGAAGTCAGCAAGAAGGCGGACTTCATCCCCGGCAGACCCGCTCCCGTGCGTTTCCGCCACATGAGTGCGGAAGAGCGCAAGGCACTTGTTGAAAAGAACAGCGCATACGGCAGAGTTATCTGCCGCTGTGAGACTATAACCGAGGGCGAGATTCTCGACGCTATCCACGCGCCCGCAGGCGCCATAGACGTTGACGGCGTAAAGCGCCGCACGAGAGCCGGAATGGGTCGCTGCCAGGGCGGCTTCTGCGGCTCGAAGGTAGTCGAGATACTCGCAAGAGAGCTTGGTCAGGAGCTTGATGAAATAACAAAATGCGGCGGAGAGTCAAAGATCCTCTTCGGCAGGACTAAGTGATTTACGAACTTTCGCAGCATGAAAGGATGAATACTAATGCTTAAATATGATCTTGCCGTTATCGGCGGAGGCCCCGCAGGCATGGCCGCTGCGCTCAAGGCGCGCGAAAGCGGCGTTGAAAAGATAATCATACTCGAGCGCGCAGAGACTCTCGGCGGTATCCTTGAGCAGTGCATACACACCGGCTTCGGTCTGCACTACTTCGGCGAGGAGCTTTCGGGTCCCGAATACGCCGCGCGTTTCATCGAGCTTGTTGAGAACACCGACATTGTCGTAAAGACAGACACCATGGTGCTCTCCATTTCCGACGACAACGTCGTCACCGCAGTCAACAAAGAGGACGGTCTTATTGAAATTGACGCCACCGCAGTCATTCTTGCAATGGGCTGCCGCGAGCGTCCGAGAGGCGCGCTCAACATCGCGGGCACCCGCTGCGCCGGCGTTCTCTCCGCAGGTACTGCGCAGAAATATGTCAACATTGACGGCTATATGCCCGGCAAAGAAGTCGTTATCCTCGGCTCGGGTGATATCGGTCTTATCATGGCGCGCCGCATGACCCTTGAGGGTGCGCACGTCAAGATGGTCTGCGAGCTGATGCCCTATTCGAGCGGACTGACGAGAAACATCGTTCAGTGCCTCAACGACTTTGACATCCCGCTCAAACTCAGCACCACGGTTATCGACATCCACGGCAAGGAGCGCCTTGAGGGCGTCACCATTGCAAAGGTCGACGAGAACCGCCGCCCGATTCCCGGCACGGAGGAATATGTCCCCTGCGACACGCTCATGCTTTCCGTCGGTCTTATCCCCGAGAACGAGCTGAGCAAGAACATGGGTATAGAATTTGACCGCGTCACCGGCGGCCCGATAGTCGACGAATACAGAGAGACTACCCACCCCGGCGTTTTCGCCTGCGGCAACGTGCTGCACGTTCACGACCTTGTTGACTTCGTTACCCTTGAGAGCCAGACGGCCGGCGAGGGCGCAGCGAGATACATAAAGAACGGCGGAAATAAAGAGAAGAAATACGTCAAGACCAGAGGCATCAACGGCGTGCGCTACATCGTACCGCAGAAGATAGCCCTCGGCGAGGACGAGGATGTCAAGCTCTTCTTCAGAGTCGGCGACGTTCACAAGAATGCCAAGGTCGTTGTCACCTACAACGGCGAGACACTCATCAGCAAGAAGCGCCCGAGACTCGCTCCCGGTGAGATGGAGAACGTCATCATCAAGAGCGATATGCTCAAGAACTTTGATGAGAACGGCATAATCGAAATTCAGGTGGAGGAATAATCATGGTAAAAGATATTATTTGTGTCGCCTGCCCCATGGGCTGCCAGATCTCCGTTGAGCTCAACGACGACGGAGAGATCCTCAGCGTTACCGGCAACACCTGCAAGCGCGGCGACGCCTATGCGAGAACCGAGTGCACCCATCCCGAGAGAAGCCTGACGACAACTGTCAAGGTCAGCGGCGGCGTTCACCCCGTTGTTCCCGTCAAGTCCGCAAAGGCTGTTCCGAAGGACAAGGTCAAGGACTGCGTCAAGGAGATAGCAAAGCTTGAGATCAAGGCTCCGGTCAAGATCGGCGATGTTGTCTGCGCGAACATACTCGGCACCGGCGTTGATATCGTTGCGACGAACATCTGCCCCGAGGCGTAAAAGCATATAGAAAAAACGAAGCATCCGCAGAAAGAAAATTTCTGCGGATGCTTTTTTGCGGATGTTTTTTTAATTTATAATACTGTCAGCTTTTGAAATAGCTTTCAAGGACATCGGACGGATGCTGCCCTCCCGCGAGCTTTTCGAGCACTGCATCGGAATAAATATAAGATGTTTTCGCCGACTTTTCAGAAGCGAGGGCAATTTCATTGCCGCTGATTGAAAAATAATATTTATCCCTGCCGTTGTCGTCGCTGAGAATAAGGCGGTTGTCCTTTTCTTCGTAAGTGCCGGTCGAGCAGTCGCTCATGCCGCTCCTGTACATGGAATAACTGCCGTCTGCGGGCGACAGGACGATTTCGACATAATCTTTTTGACCGTCGTGCTCGTTCTTGCCGATGTAAGTTATAACATCGGTACGGATAGACTCGGGCGTGAAAAGAGCTTTATTTTTTAAGCACTTATCAGTCTTTTCGGAATCCTCAGAATAGCAGAACTCCCGCACGGGATCGGATTTTTTGGAGAGAAATTCGAGACCGTCTTTTTGTTTTTTGAATGTAAATTTGCTCTGCGAGCCGGAATTTTTCGCGGTAAGTATCAGATAATCGTCATCCTCCTCGTAAGTGCCGCTCAGGGCGGCAGAGAACCGATACGACTGCATGAAATTGAACGTCTTATCCTTTCTGTTGAGCACAAGACCCGCATAGTCGTTATCCGACTTGCAGCCGAAGGACGCCACTCCGTTTTCGTCGACGGAAGCTCTGACTATATCCGCAGAGCCGTCCGCGCTGTTTCCGGGGAAAAAGTGCGCCAATAGTGCCGCGCACACGGCAACAGCAGCAACAACGCCTATGCAGATAATGCGTTTGGCCGAGCTTTTCATACTGCATCTCCTCTCATCAGTGTTACATCCGCAAAGTTATATCAGCAAACAAAAAATACCGCAGAGATCCTGCGGTACTTTAAATTACTCCTCGAACAAATCGAGTATCATCTCTTTCGGGCGCGCTCCGACGGCGCGGTTGACCAGCTCGCCGTCCTCAAACACGAGCAGAGTGGGTATACTCATAACATCGAACTTTGACGCGAGCTCCGGCTCCTCATCGACGTTGACCTTGCCGACTTTTTTGTCGGGATTCTCGGCGGCTATCTCGTCAACTATCGGCGAGACCATGCGGCACGGACCGCACCACGACGCCCAAAAATCGAGCAGGACGGGTTTATCGCTCTGAAGCACTTCTTTATCAAAATTATCTTTTGTAACAGTTATAACTGACATTTCGTATTCTTCCTTTCTCTTCACTTCACCGGATGTCCTCCGGCATTATTTAGAATAACAGATTTTCAAAAAATATTCAAGCAAAGTGATGATTCGTTCACACAAGTTTAAAATATTGGGTGTATCATATAGCCTGTGAAAGGTCGATCAATTGACTTTCAATGTGTATTCTGTTAATATCAGTATATAATAAAATCATCTTACGGGAGGTCATAAAATGAGAAATGTTATAAGGATAAACGACGGCTGGCTCTTCACGCTCGACGGGAAGACCGAGACCGTCAATCTGCCGCACACATGGAATGCCTTTGACGGTCAGGACGGCACAAACGGATATCTTCGCACAAAGGCGACATATTCCAAAGAGCTGCCGAAATCGGACAAGAAAACGTTCCTCGAATGCAGAGGAGTCAACTCAAAGGCGGAAGTCAGAGTCAACAACGAGCTTGTCGCAGTCCACGAGGGCGGATATTCCGCGTTCAGAGTCGATATCTCCGACTACATCAGATACGGCTGCCGCGTTGACATAACCGCCGACAACTCGCCGGACGAGTCCGTCTACCCGACGATGGCGGACTTCACATTCTACGGCGGCGTTTATCGCGATGTCAATCTTATCGAAGTCCCGGACTGCAGATTCACCATGAACGACTACGGCTCGGACGGAATATACATCACCCCGCGCCGCGTCGGCGAGGACGGCTGGGAGCTGAGCATAAAGGCGCTTATTGACAACGCCGACTGCTCGCACAAGGCTCGCTTCATGCTCATCGACGCCGACGGCAACGAGAAGGCTTCAACAATAGCGGATCTTCGCCCGATAATCAGCGCGAAGCTACCCGTTGAAGACCCGGTGCTCTGGAACGGCAGGAAGAATCCGTATCTCTACACCGTCAGATGCGAGATTTTTGACAGCACAACACAAGAAATCGCGGACAACATCGATATCAGAACCGGACTCAGAGAATATCATATCGACAGCCACAAGGGCTTCTTCTTAAACGGCGAGCACATCAAGCTCCAGGGCGTCTCCCGCCACCAGGACAGAGAGAACATGGGCAATGCCATAACCGAGAAGCAGCACGCGGAGGACATCAAAATAATCCTCGATGTCGGCGCGAATTCGGTGCGCCTCGCCCACTATCAGCAGAACAGCTATTTCTATGATCTCTGCGACGAGAGCGGACTGCTCGTCTGGGCAGAAGTGCCGGTTATCTCCCGTTTCAGCCCCAAGCGCAATGAAAACGCGGAGCAGCAGCTCGTCGAGCTCATCAAGCAGAACTACAACCACCCGTCGATATTCTGCTGGGGCATCGAGAACGAAATCACAATAGCCGGAAGCGCAAGCAAGAAGCTTATAACATTCCTCAAGCATATGCACAAGGTTGCAAGACACCTTGACCCGACGAGATACACGACATGCGCCCAGCTGACCACGTGCCCGGTGAACTCACCGCTCAACCACATCACCGATATCATCGGCTACAACCACTACTACGGCTGGTACGTGGGCCCGTGCGACGAGATAAACAACTGGCTCGACGAGTGGCACAGAGAGAACCCCGAGGGCAAGCTCTGCCTTTCGGAATACGGCGCGGAGGGCATCACGAAATACCACTCCGACTCCCCTGTTCAGGGCGACTACAGCGAGGACTATCAGGCTATCTACCATGAGCACTATATCAAATCGATAAACGAGCGCGACTGGCTCTGGGGCTCATATGTCTGGAACATGTTCGACTTCGGCTCCGCATCGAGAAACGAGGGCGGCGTCAGAGGCAGAAACAACAAGGGTCTTGTGACATTCGACCGCAAGACGAAGAAAGACGCGTTCTGGCTCTACAAGGCATACTGGAGCGACAAGAAGTTCGTTCACATCACCGGCGAAAGATATGTCAGCAGACCCGCCGGAAAGAACACGATAAAAGTCTACTCCAACTGCCCCGAAGTAACGCTCGAAGTAAACGGCAAGACCTACACGAAAAATGCGGACAGAGTGTTCGTCTTCGACGATGTTGAGCTTAAACTCGGCGAAAATGTTATCAAAGCGCGCGGCGGCAAGGCTCGCCCGTCGCACACGATAACGGTAAACGGCATCGAAAAAGCCACTGACGAATACAAAATGCCCGCAGAATACTCCTCATTCGTGCGCAACTGGTTCGTTGCGACGGACGGCGAGGGCGACCCGAACAAGCTCTCGGTTGAGGACAGCATGGGTGAAGTGCTCAGCAACGGCGAGGTCAACAAGATAATCAAGAACGCCGCCGGAGACTTTGCGGCAAAGGCTGTTTCGAGTCCCCTGCTCAAGCCCATCTACCCGGTGAAGGTCAAGACTATGATCAAGCTTGCCGGAAAACTCGGCGTCGATGAGAAAATGCTCTCGCTCGCGGGCGGATTCCTGCAGACGATAGACAAGAACTGATAAGGCGCAAAAATACCGCTGAAGATAAAACTTCAGCGGTATTTCAGCTTGTAGATAGACCCGGCTTTGAGGCTTTGCAAGAACCAACGCCCTCCCTCGTGTGAAGGGAGGCGGGCAGATTATAATTTGAAGTGCAACACCGCAAAAAAGAAGAGAGACAACACGCT